>Ga0182011_10000002_pt1 | contig 268694 bp, 246 predicted proteins | sample 711E1DmetaG_FD_120481 | JGI IMG/M metagenome (GOLD analysis project Ga0182011, IMG submission 120481) | Permafrost microbial communities from Stordalen Mire, Sweden - 711E1D metaG | ecosystem: Environmental > Terrestrial > Soil > Wetlands > Permafrost | place: Sweden: Stordalen | collected...
CTCCACGCCTTGGTCAAGGCCTTGAAGGAAGAAGGCTGCAATGTGCTCGAGAAGATTGACGAATCCGAGTATGGGAAGTTTGCCTGGGTCATTGATCCAGAGGGAAACAAGGTCGAGCTATGGGAGCCGCCCTAAAGCCAATAAGCGGGCTCGTTAGTCACGGCTGCGAACTGCGGCCTAACCAGTCTCTCATCCAGATCCAATTGCATTTGCGCCACCCACGAGGTACTTTTAACAGCGACAGTTCAGCGCTCGTTGAAATAGGCTTCAGGCATCCGATGGAGAGGCCCCTTTGATTTCCAAGCCCACTGAGCGGGGACCTGTCAGCCGGGAAACGTTCACGAGGCGTGTACCTCACTGCAGCCAGACTGATGCTGTGGCTGAAGAGCGCGTCATACGCGAATCTATCACATTCCCTGACGTGCACTTATTTCAAGTCCAATCATAGCAGTCGGTTATCAGAGGTTTGACGTAGTATCCTCTTCATCTCAACGATTTCGAGCCAATCAATGACATTGGTTTCAACAAAGGCTATCGTCCAGAAGTTACTATTAGTCTCATTCTCAGCTTTCTTGATTTGGCAATCTATTCAGCTGGTGCGCAATATCGCGCAAGGTACTCACTCCACAACGTTGGGCGACATTGTGGGCCAAGCCATTCTCCTGAACCTGTTCATCACTGGAATCTTTCTCGTTGGATATGCCTTGCCACTGCACAGACTGTTTCCGGACTCATATTTCAGATCTGTGGGGTCCAAAGCGTTTTCATCTGCATGCTCTATTCTGAAAATGCAGATTTTCCGGAAGATGTTGCGGCTGACGTTTTGGAGTCCCCGTAACAACAGGAAACACTTCTTCAATGGCAGAAGGAGCGGACTCGCCCAATTTGAGATGAATACAAGGATATCCGAGTCCAGTCATGTTCTTGCGTTTGCGATCATCACCACTGTCTCGTTCTACATCGCCTTCGTCGCAGATATCAACCTAGCAGTCATAGCAACTTTGATAAATGTGGTTTTCAATTTCTATCCCGCAATGCTTCAGCGTTATCATCGCTCAAGACTGCAAATGATGATGGCGCAAGCATACCAGACGTAAGAACGAATCCAGCAAAGGACGCGTAACCCCGTGAAGAAGGAGATCGGCAAGCGACCGGAGTCCTCCCGCTGCGAGGCGCCATCGCCGACCCGCTCCACGTTGAGGCGCTGAAGTCCTAAACTGTACGTTGCCGAAGCTTGGTTCCAGATCGTCAGGTTCCATCAAGATCAGATGTGCGAATTCTACGAAGTAGAGCAAACGGAGAAGCAGTGAACATAGCCCTTTCATTCCCGGTTGGCATCCTCATCTCAATCCTCTTGATGGCCACAACGATCGTCGTGTCTGCTGGACTCGTCCTCCGCATCCGACCATTACCGTATTGGCAGGCACTGTTGATCGCTGCAGTGGCCAATCTTCTGGGGAAGCTCTTCGTCTCAGTACTTCACTGGCCAGGGGTGGTCTCATACTCCCTCCCGACGGTTGTGCAACTCTATCTCTCGTACGTCTTTTTCAAACCCAGTGTGTCAAAGCTCCTACTCTACTGGATCTCGGGCTTTGCCCTGTATCTGGTGATCCACCTGCTCATCACATCGTTGTTTGGCTGGACATTTATGTTTCCTTTTTGGGCGCCAAGATTGCTTGGGTAGCCAATGGCAACGATGGTTCGACATTCTATTCGAAGTGTCGGCCTCAAGTGTGATAGCGGGGTTTTGTATATTCTGTCCGTGCGGGTCGGCGATCCCCAATCCCGACCAGGCCTCGCGGTCCCGTCAGTCATTCTACAAGTAACTCACATTCCTTTTACCACCACACTTAGGAGGAACTATGAGAGCCATATCGGTTCTTTCAGTTTTTGCCTTTCTGTTTGCCGCACTACCCGCGCTCGCAGCCGACATGGACGCGAATGCAAAGGTGTTGGCGAAACTCGATGACGATTGGTCGAAGGCGGCAGTGGCGAGGGACGTGGAGCGCGTGGTGTCGTTCTATGCCGAAAATGCGATCGCCTATCCGCCGCAGGAGCCCGTGGCCATCGGCCGACCCGCTGCCAGGAAGGTGTGGGCGGCGTATTTCGCCGACACGACCTTCACGCTCTCCTGGAAGACGGTTCACGCTGAAGTGGCCAAGAGCGGCGATTTCGGCTACACGGCCGGCACCTACGAAGACTCATTCAAGGGGCCCGACGGCAAGCTGGTCAGCGAGAAAGGAAAGTATTTGTGCACCTGGAAGAAGCAGAAGGACGGGACCTGGAAGGCCATCCACGACATGTGGAACTCGGATACCAAATAGGTGCGCCACGATCGCACGCGCTGCACTATCTTCCGGCAGCTGTGAGCGAGTCCTGGATAGTCAATTTTGTGTCTCGCGGAGCGAAGGGAACCAGAGAAGCCCATTCTCTGGTTCCCTTTTTCTCTTCCTCCCAATTGACCATCCCCAATCCCCACCGCACCTCGGTCCAACACCAATAAAGTGCCCGGAACGGAAATCTGAAGTGGGATCAAACGAGGCTTCGAAACAGAAGTGCCACATCGGTATGATGTGGCACTTCTGCGTGCTATTCATGGATGATCTGCGGGGCTCATTTGAAGTCGAAGCGGCCAAGGTTCATCACTTTGTTCCAGGCCGCGACGAAGTCACGAACGAACTTCTCTTTCGCATCGTCCTGTGCATAGACCTCGGCGAGTGCGCGCAACTGCGAGTTTGAGCCGAACACCAGATCCACGCGGGTGCCTGTCCATTTGGGTGCGCCGGACTTTCGGTCGTGCCCTTCAAACGTCTCCGCGGCATCGGACGTTGGTTTCCACACGGTACTCGTATCGAGAAGGTTGATAAAGAAGTCGTTGGAGAGTGTCCCGACCCGTTTCGTAAACACACCGTGTTTCAACTGACCCACGTTCGCACCCAGCACACGCAGGCCACCCACGAGCACGGTCATCTCTGGCGCGCTCAAGGTCAGGAGTTGTGCCCTGTCCACCAGCATTGCCTCGGCCGACACGGTGAAGGTCGTCTTTTGGTAATTGCGGAAACCATCGGCCTGGGGCTCCAGCATGGCGAAAGATTCCACGTCGGTCTGCTCTTGCGAGGCATCGGTGCGACCAGGTGTAAAGGGAACGTCGACACGGTATCCCGCAGCCTTAACTGCAGCTTCAACAGCCGCGGAGCCGGCCAGCACGATGAGGTCAGCCATGGAGACTTTCTTGCCGCCTGTTTGTGCGCCGTCGAAGTCCTTCTGAATCCTTGCGAGCACGCCCAGCACCCGGGCCAATTGCGCCGGTTGGTTGGCTTCCCAGTCCTTCTGCGGTGCCAGGCGAATGCGCGCACCGTTTGCGCCCCCGCGCTTGTCCGAACCACGGAAGGTAGAGGCTGAAGCCCAGGCGGTCGAGACAAGTTCTGACAACGGCAATCCTGATGCCAAAACCTTGGCCTTGAGACCGGCGATGTCCTTGGCATCGATCAACGGGTGATCCACAGCGGGGACCGGGTCTTGCCAGATCAAGTCTTCGGCCGGAACTTCAGGGCCGAGGTACCGGACTTTCGGCCCCATATCGCGATGGGTCAGCTTGAACCAAGCGCGGGCGAAGGCGTCGGCGAACGCCCGCGGGTCCTTTTGGAATCGGCGCGAGATGGGTTCGTAGATCGGATCGAGGCGCAGCGACAGGTCGGCCGTAGTCATGATTGGCCGGTGCTTCTTCGAAGGGTCGTGTGCGTCAGGGATCATGTGCTCTGCTTTGACATCCTTGGCGAACCATTGCCAGGCGCCAGCCGGGCTCTTTAGAAGCTCCCACTCGTAGCCAAACAGCATGTCGAAGTAACCGTTGTCCCACTTTGTCGGGTTGGGCTTCCATGCCCCTTCGATACCGCTGCTTGTCGTGTGCACGCCCTTGCCGGTGCCGAACCTGTTGATCCAACCCAGCCCTTGCTCTTCGATGGGCGCAGCCTCCGGTTCCGGACCTACAAGCTTCGGATCGCCCGCGCCGTGCGTCTTACCGAATGTGTGCCCACCGGCGACAAGCGCGACAGTCTCTTCGTCGTTCATCGCCATGCGAGCGAAGGTTTCGCGCACATCGCGGCCTGAGGCCACCGGATCGGGCTTGCCGTTCGGACCTTCAGGGTTCACATAGATCAGTCCCATCTGCACCGCGGCCAGGGGGTTCTCAAGCTCGCGGTCACCGCTGTAGCGCTTGTCGCCCAGCCAGGTATTCTCGCCGCCCCAGTAGATGTCCTCTTCTGGCTGCCAAATGTCCGCGCGACCGCCACCGAAACCGAATGTCTTGAAGCCCATTGACTCCAGCGCGCAATTGCCGGCCAGGATCATGAGATCGGCCCAGGAGATCTTGCTCCCGTATTTCTGTTTGACGGGCCAGAGCAGGCGGCGTGCCTTGTCCAGGTTGACGTTGTCGGGCCAGCTGTTGAGCGGTGCAAAACGCTGGTTGCCGGTACCAGCGCCTCCGCGGCCGTCGCCGGTGCGGTAGGTGCCGGCACTGTGCCAGGCCATACGGATGAACAGTCCGCCGTAGTGGCCCCAGTCGGCAGGCCACCACTCCTGGGAGTCGGTCATGAGCGTGTACAGATCCTTCTTCAGGGCTGCCAGATCAAGCTTCTTGAATTCTTCAGCGTACGTGAAGTCGTGGCCCATCGGATTGGAGGCCGGCCCGTGCTGGTGAAGGATGCCCAGGTTCAGCTGGTTGGGCCACCAGTCGCGATTCGATGTGCCTCTGCCGGCAGAGGTCATCCCGGAGTGTCCCGCTACGGGGCACTTGCGTTCCTCATTCATGCTCGATCTCCATTGAGTTTGGGGGTTGTCTGATAACGAGTGATCAATCTCTCGTATAACACCATCGTGTTGCCTGGTGTTCCGCCTAATGTACTCCCTCCGTCCTCTTTTAGCAAGTTGTTACGCCGGCCCTGTATTGCATGGTTCCCTCCCATGCAGGTACGGTTCTCACCATGGGCCAAATTGTGGATTTCAACGGGAATCTTGCCCAGGATGTAGTTCGAGGTACGGAGCCTGTCGCGAAGCCAAAGGATCCAGGTGTGCGAACCTGCCGCACCTGGTTTCCCTTGTACGCCCAGCATGATGTATAACTTGACAGAAATCGGAATAGAATTCTGAAGGGTTTGGCCTACCGGCTATATACTATCACGCTGGCCGGTGCGAGGCCTGGGGCACTTGCCTGCAATGTGATGGTGCCGGAATTCCCGGTAATTTGAAGAATGGCCAGGCCGCGTCCTTGAAATGTGCGGTGTGTGTCGCCCTGGCAATTCTCGCTGTTGCTCAAATCGCCGTTGCCGATGCCGATGATTTTGGCCGGGCCGGTTAGTTCGAACTTTATCTCCGCGTCTGCGTTGGGCACGCGCACGCCATTCTCGTCCGCGATCCGAAATTCGATCTGGGAAACGTCCTTGCCGTCGGTGCGCACTTGAGTTGTGTCTGGCAGCAGTTCAATCCGGCGGGGCGCGCCGGCGGTCTGCAAAACGTAGTCGCAAACGTCCTGTCCGTTCGCGCGGCCAACTGCCTTCAGAGTTCCCGGTTCGAAGGGAACCTGCCAGTTCAAAACGCCGTCAACGGCTTCGGAACTTTTCTTGGTGCCGATGATCTTGCCATTCAAGGTCAGCGTGACTTCCGGGCAGTTTGCGTAGCAGGCCACGTTCACGGTGGTGTTTGAGGGCCAGTTCCAATGCTCGGCAGCGGTGAACCGACGGTTCACAGGGGGTAGATGGACGCATAAATAGACCATCGGCTTGTCGCTCCAAAGGCTTTGGCGGAACCAGCCGATGGGTTTTTTGAAACCGCAAAGGTCGAGCAGCCCGGCGCCGTTTGCGCGATCCGGCCAGGCCATTGCCTCGCCGAGATAATCAATGCCAGTCCACAGAAATTGGCCCGCGATATAAATATTGGTCTCCACGGCGCGCCACGCGGCATAGTGATGGCCGTTCTCGCTGCCGAAAATAACTCGTTTCGGAAATGTTACATGGTCGTCAGCGTAACGCGCTTCCTGATAATTGTAGCCGACGACATCGAGCAGTTCCGGAAAACCGACGGCATCGGACATCGCGACCGTTGCGAGCGCGGCAGTGATTGGCCTCGTTTGATCCAATGACCTCACGGCGGCGATCAATGGCGCGGCGCATTTCACAATATTGTTGGCCGATGGACCTGCCGAGTGGTAATTGTTGCCGAGCGACGGATCGGAAAATGGATCATTCTCGGAATCAATTTCGTTGCCGATGCTCCACAAGATGATGCTCGGATGATTGCGGTCGCGGCGAACCATGTCGGAAATATCCGTCACCGACCATTGATCAAATACTTCGCCGTAACCATAATGGCTTGCCATGCCGAAACTCCAGTGGACCATCCATTTATGTTTCGACGGCGTAAATTCGTCAAACGCTTCGTCCATTACGAGCAATCCCATTCGATCGCACAGGTTCAAAAGTGCCGGGTCCGGCGGATTGTGGCTTGTGCGAATCGCGTTGACGCCGATGTCTTTCAGCAAACGCAATCGCCGTTCCAGAACCTTGTCCGGCACTGCCGCGCCGACTGGACCAGCGTCGTGATGAATGCAAACGCCCTTGAGCTTGGTTGAAACACCATTGAGAAACAGTCCTTTGTTGGCGTCAAACGTTACGGTGCGGACGCCAAACGGCGTTTCGGTTTCATCAACCATTTTGTCGCCGGATATGATGTGACTTTGCAAAGTGTAGAGCTGCGGCGACTGGAGCGACCATAAGTGCGGATGCGAAAGTCTTAGTGTTTGAACCACCGTTTGAATCGAATTGCCGGCGGCGGAACCTAAGGTGGTGGCCGTCCCGACAATTGTTCCGTCCGGCGCAACGAGGTCGGATCGCAACAAAAGAGGTTTTGCCTGGGTAAAGTGATTTTCTACCGTCGTTTCGACGCGGATCAGCGCGGAATCCACGGTTATCTCCGGCGTTGTCACCGACGTGCCCCAATGCGCGATGCGCAGGGGCTCCGTGATGACGAGCCGAACGTTGCGATAGATCCCCGAGCCGGTGTAGAAACGTGAATCAGCGTAACGCGAATGGTCCACGCGGACGGCCACGACGTTGTCAGAATTCCAATTCAAATACGGTGTCAAATCGTATTCAAAACCGATGAAACCGAATGGGCGCGCGCCGACAAACTGGCCGTTGATCCAGACTTCGGAATGGTCATAAACCCCGTCGAATTCAATCGCCACAAGTTTGTTTTTCTGCACCGGGTCGAGCTTGAAATGTTTGCGATACCAGCCGACGCCGCCGGGCACGAAGCCGTTGCCACTGCCATATTCCGCGCTAAACGGGCCTTCGATGCTCCAATCGTGCGGCACATTCAGTTTGCGCCAGTTGCTGTCATCGCAATCCGGCATCATCGCCGATGCGAGATCGCTTTTACTGAAAAGCCAGTTCGCAGTGAATTGTTCCGTGAAGCGGGCTGGCGACGCCGGCGAGCGAAATGGAAAGAATGCAAAAAAGCACGCCAGAAAGAGCATGGACAATATGTTTGGACATTTCATGAGAGTTCGCATTTCAATTGTGTATCAAAAAGTCATTCAGTGCATTGCTACGCTTTTCAAATGTGGCTTGCAAGCGCAGCGCCGGCGAAGACAAAAACATGAACTTCACGTGTTCAGGCAGTCTTGAGTTCAGCCCTTGCGCGCTTGGTCATAATGTCTGTCTCGGTGCTCTCGGCCATAGTTGATTGTGCGTTAGCTGCTTCTGGAAGTGCGAAAGTAAAGAAATGTGGCCTCAATTTCAAATCAATACACTGGCCTGAAAATCCTGAAAATCCTCTCTCGCGCGAACCATCCTCCTCAAAAAAGACGGAAACGCGAAAAGGAGATTAAGGGATGCTTTGTTATCTCTTCCATACTTTCCTGCATCAAAAACTGATTTTATGATTGTCCCGTCTGTCGGAGCCGAGATCCCGGTGGTTACCTGTTCAGACTATTGCGATTAGTCCCTGATCGCTGTAAATTCATCCAGCCGCGTTCCTTGCGAAGCATCCCTTTTCCGTAGCCCGACCACGGAAGTCTCCATGGGGGTCTTCTGCCGGCTGCTGGATGCTTCTTACATCACCATAGAGTCAGGCTCCCTTGCTTCATTCAGTCGTTTCCCACTACAGGATCCTCGAAAAGCTCGGTGAAGGGGGCATGGGCGTTGTCTACAAGGCCCAGGATACCAGGCTCGATCGCACAGTGGCTCTCAAATTTCTCCCTGCCCACGTCTCTCTCACAGACGAAACGAAAGCCCGTTTTCTCCAGGAGGCAAAAGCCGCCGCCGCCCTGAACCATCCGCACATTTGCACCGTCCACGGAGTCGAGGAAGATGACGGCAGCATGTTTATCGTCATGGAATTCATCGACGGGGGAACCCTGAGAAAGAGAATCCCCTACTCCCGGGTTGACGATGCCGTGAGTATCGCCATCCAGGTTAGTGAAGCGCTTCAGGAAGCTCATGCGAGGGGGATCGTGCACAGGGACATCAAACCCGACAACATCATGCTGACGTCCAGAGGCGGGGCGAAGGTGATGGATTTTGGGCTGGCGGAGCTGAAGGGGTCTTTGAAGTTGTCCGAAACATCCAGCACGGTCGGAACCATCGCCTATATGGCTCCGGAACAGATCCAGGGAGGAGAGATAGACGCGCGCGGCGATATCTTCTCGTTCGGAGTGTTGCTTTTTGAACTGCTCACCGGAAAGACGCCGTTCCGCGGAGACCATGAAGCAGCGATGATGTACTCTATCTTGAATGAGGACCCGCTGCCGATACAAAAATATCGTGATGATATCGGATCAGACCTGGTTCATATTGTGGGCCGGGCATTGGAGAAAGACCCTGAGAAAAGGTATCAGACGATCAGGGAGATGACTGTTGATCTGGGAAAAGTGAGCAGAGATCCGACAGGAGTCGGACACACATCGAAGGTGGACCCGGAGAGGTCGCGTCCGCAGGTCGGCGCGGAGCGAAACGATGTCCGTTCAAGGAGGAAGAGGATATGGATCGGATTGGGCACGCTGGCGGCACTCTCTTTTGTGGCAGCTCTTTACTATCTCATCTTCGCCAGACATTTCGCAACGCCGCTCCCTCCGATGAAGACTGTCGCCTTTACGAGCTATCCTGGCTATGCAGGAAAGCCGGCATTTTCCCCCGAAGGCAATTCAATTGCATTCGTCTGGAACGGCGACCATGGGGACAATTTCGATGTCTATGTGAAGCTCGTCGACGCCGGCTCGCCGCTGAGGCTTACCAATGATCCTGCAGTGGAGAGTGATCCGGCATGGTCGCCGGATAGCCGTTATATTGCTTTCTCGCGATCGGTGCATGATGGCAGTTCATTCTGCATTATTCCATCGTTGGGTGGAAGCGAACGAAAGATCGCCGATGTCAAGTCCTCCGGACAGGGGATTGACTGGTCACCGGATGGCAAAACGTTGGTAGTCTCTGCATCAGAATCCGCAGAAGAGCCTAATTGCATATTGCTGATAGCGGTTGAAACCGGTCAGAAACAGAGATTGTCCTCACCGGATATCAACGGGCAGGGGGATTATGGGCCGAAATTCTCCCCCAACGGGAAACTGGTTTCATTTGCGAAATCGCTCAGCTCCGGTGTGGTGGAGCTGTATACGATTCCAACGAGCGGCGGAAAGGAAAAACGGTTGACCTTCGACAACCTTTTTGTCGGAAGCAACGCATGGACACGGGATGGACAGGAGATCGTGTTCTCGTCCAACCGGGCAGGAAACACGACATTGTGGAGAATACCTTCGGAAGGCGGTTCGCCCATCCCAGTGACAGGTTCCGGTGAGAATGTCGAGGGGGTCGCCATTGGAAAAAATGGGAATAACCTTGCGTATAGTCGTCTGACGGAGAAGACAGATATTTGGCATCTGAGTCTCGGAACGTCCCCGTCTGAACGAAAGCCGCCGACAGAACTGATATCGTCGCGTCAAAAGCAGATTGCGCCACAGTATTCAGACGACGGTGAGCACATTGCGTTCGTCTCGGATCGATCGGGCAGCTTCGAAATCTGGGCCTGTAACAGTGATGGAACAAACCCGGTGCAACTCACCTTCTTCGGGGGACCGCAGGTGGGATGCCCGCGGTGGTCACCGGATGGCCGACTCATGCTTTTTGATTCACGAGAGAAGGGTAATGGAAATATTTATGTTATGAACTCCAATGGAGGGACGCCCCGTCAGCTGACATCCGGCAGGTTTGAGAACAACGTCCCCAGCTGGTCGAGGGACGGACGATCGATATATTTCAGTTCCAACCGTACCGGGACTTTCCAGGTGTGGAAGATGCCTGCGGAGGGGGGAGAGGAAACTCAGGTTACAACAAAGGGCGGATTCGTTGCGTTTGAGTCCTTTGACGGAAAATACCTTTACTATGCACAGAAGAACATTAACAGCGAGATCCTGAGATTGCCGCTGTCAGGTGGCCCAGAAGAGTCGGTTGACAAGGATCTGAGCGGCATACTCTGGTGTATGTGGAAATTGACGGATAAGGGAATCTACTTCATAAAGCCGGACACAACCCAGAAAGGTCACGTCTACGTTTATAACTTCAGCACACGGCATACAAATCAGATTGCGATTACCGAAAAAGTCATTTATGCGTATTCAGGGGTAGATGTTTCCCCGGACGGACGCTCATTGTTGTACACTCAGGTTGATCGGATTGAAAGCGACATCATGTTGATTCAGCATTTCCACTAGAGGTGTTCAGAGGGGTGTTCTGCGAGTTAGCGGAACCCCCTCCCCCTCACCAGAGAAAAGGCTCCCTTGGTCCCCTCAGTCATTTCCCACTACGAGATTCTCGAAAAGCTCGGTGAAGGCGGCATGGGGGTAGTGTACAAAGCCCGCGACGCCAAACTCGACCGGATCGTCGCGCTCAAGTTTCTCCCGGACCGGCTGCTCTCCTCAACCGATGAGGTCGCACGCTTCGAGCAGGAAGCCAGAGCGATCTCCGCCCTGGCTGATCCCCACATTGCCACGATCCATGATATCGATGCGGGCTGGACAGAGAGTGCTATCGCGATGAAGGATCCGCTCATGGAAGGTTTGTGGAAGAACCCGAAGTTCCTGGGGGTTCTTGCGCAGGCAGACAGGAGAGTAGGCGAGATGCGCAACCGTGTCCCGGAAAGCCAGAAGACAGGCGCCGGACCATCGGCTATCAGTGCACAGACGGCCGGTTCGGGGACTCTTCTCTCTGCTTCGACGGTTCGGAACTCGGGGAGCCTCAGATGACGCTCCTCTGGGGGAACGGACAGGGGGACGGGGGAGCGAGATGAAAAACAAAATCAGATGGGGCATAATCGGCACAGGATGGATAGCCGATAAGATGGCGGAAGCTCTCACGGTTGTGGAGGATGCGACGCTGGCGGCCGTCGCGTCAAGGGCAAAAGGAAAGTCCGAAGAGTTTGCCCGCAGGCACGGGGTCGCGGCGTCGTACGGTTCATACGAGGAAGTGGCTGTTGATCCTGACATCGACGTCATCTACATCGCGACACCTCACCCGTACCACTGCGCGAACACGTTGATGTGCCTGAGGAACGGCAAAGCAGTTCTCTGTGAGAAGCCGTTCGCAATGAATGAACGGGAGGTCCTGCAAATGATCTCCACTGCAAGGGAGCACGGTGTGTTCCTCATGGAGGCTTTCTGGACACGGTTCTTGCCCTCCATGGATAAGGTTCTTGAATTGGTTGCGTCGGGTGTTCTGGGCGAAGTACGCCATATCAAATCCGACTTCGGTGCCGTGACAGGATTCGACCCGAACCACCGGGCGTTCAACAAAAGTCTCGGAGGAGGCTCGCTTCTTGACATCGGCATCTACCCCGTGTTTCTGACCCTTTTGCTCTGGGGAGAACCCGATCAGATCAGCGCCGTTCCCCACATTGGGTCCACAGGCGTCGATGAAAGCCTGGCGCTCACGTTCAAGTACGGCGACGGACGGATTGCGACGCTCTTTTCGAGTTTCACGGTCAACTCAACCGTCGAAAGTCATATCTGCGGAACCAAGGGCAGGCTGAAACTGAACCGTTGGTGGCATTGTCCGGTGCCGCTTGAATTGACGAAGGGGGAGGAACAACCCGAAACGATACAATTCGACTACGTCGGTAACGGGTATAATTACGAAGCAGAGGAGGTGGTGCGATGCCTGCGATCGGGACGAAAGGAAAGCGACATTTTACCGCTCGATTTCAGCCTCCGCCTCATCAGGTTGCTGGACAGGATCAGAAAGGAAATGGGATTGGTGTACGATGCCGATGGGAGGGGATGACTGTGTGGGGGTGCACGGCAATTCGTCAGGTCTTTTCCGGGGAGCCTTGCAGATGAAAAAACAACAACGGGTGCTGGTGGCACTCCTCCTCTCTCTGTGTGTCGCGGGAGCCGCTTCGAACACCGTGCATGTCTTTGAAAAGCAGGAACTTGCGTTCACGGCCGCCAATCATTACAAGAACATGTATACGGACGTTGTCGTCTGGGTGGATCTGACAGGACCCGGATTCAATAAGCGGGTCTATGGATTCTGGGACGGCGGCCGGACATTTCACGTGCGTCTCATCGCAGCCGCACCCGGAACCTGGACATGGAAAAGCGGTTCGCGTCCGGATGATCCCGGAGTGGGGGGGAAGTCGGGCGCATTCACGGCCGTCGACTGGACGGAATCCGAAAAAGAAGCGAATCCGTTGCGGCGGGGATTCGTGAGGGCGACTTCCAATGGCCACGCACTCGAATATGATGACGGGACGCCGTTCCTCGCCATCGGCGACACGTGGTATTCGCTGGGAGCCAATCGCTTTCGCTGGTACGACGACGACGTCGAACGTCCCATCGGGCCGACTGCAGGGTTCAAGGACTACGTGCGTTACCGGAAGGCGCAGGGTTACAACTGGGTGAATGTGATCGCGGCATTTCCCAACTGGATGACCGACGGCAGGCCCTGGCACCTCATCATGAACGATTCGGCGAAGACCACTGTCCGGTCCGCCTGGCTTGAATTCGGAACGGGGAGTGCGAAGAACATGGACAACGAAGGGGGGCGGCCGTTCTTCTTCCCGGGGAAAGTGCCCGGGTTTGAGGATGCGTTTCCCGATATGGACAGGATCAATCCGGAATATTTCAAATTCCTGGACCGGAAGATCGACTACCTCAATGCAAACGGATTCATCCCGTTCATCGAAGTTTCCCGGCGTGACGCCGGTCTGTGCTGGTTCAAATACTACGGTTGGCCCGATTCGTATGCGCGATTCATCCAGTATATCTGGTCGCGTTACCAGGCCAACAATACTGTCCTGAGCCCGATCCACCTTGATATCATCGATGAAACTGTGAGTCCCGATGACTACACCAACGCCATACACGCCGTGCAGGAGAATTTCGGGCTCCCGCCGTTCGGCACGTTGCTCTCCGCGAATGCAAATCCGTCGACGCTCGAGAACTGGGGGGAAGGGTCCTGGGTCACGCTCCACCAGACAGGCAACATGCGCGAGCACGATAATTACTGGTATCTCACGGAGATCTATGGATTGAAGAACCCTCGCCCGGCGCTCAACGGAGAGCCCTATTATGCCGGATACCGGGACGCGCGAGGACCCGGCGCAGCCAACTATACGCGCGGCGCCGCGGGCGGATCGGAACGTGACGACGGATTTGTCCGCTCGGGTATGTACGGGAGTTTTCTCTCGGGCGGGTTCGCCGGACACGTCTACGGAGCCGAAGGGATCTGGGGAGCTGACATCGAACCGAGCGCGCCCACGCACATGTGGGACGCGTTTCAATGGCCCTCGGGCGCCCAGATGCAGTACCTGCGCACATTCGCATTTTCCGTCGGGCGGCGCTATCAGGAACTCGTGCCTCAGGCGGATCTGGTATCTCCCAACAAAACCCAGGTGACGCTCGGTTACGAAGGTTGGGCATACTGCGCCCGGACGGAGGACAAGGAGATTTTCCTTGCCTACTTCGAAAAGGGATGCCCGAGGTCCCGGATCCGCGGTGCACGACTCAACAGCGTGTATCGGGCCCAATGGTTCAATCCGCGCAACGGTTCCTGGCTTGATGCGGGTGACTCCAGGGTGCAGGCAAGCAAGATCGGCATCATCGCGTTGCCCGAGTTCCCCGACGATGCCGACTGGGGCCTCCGGCTCACGTACGAAGGCCCCGTCAATGGCGTGAGATCAGAATGAGCAATATGCCCCGACAGTTCCTCCTCCTCATGCTCATGGGGGTTTCTCGAACGGCCCTCGCACAACCGACATCAAGATTGTCCGTCGTGCAGCCGGCATCCTCGGTCCGGCCGTTGGAACAGATCACCATCTTCAGCGAACCCGGGGGTACTTTGATCGTGAAGGACGGCAGCGGGCGTCCCTATGTCAAAACGGCGTCGGCCCGGGAGGTGACATTTCGCGCGGGAGGTGCGACCGGCGTCCAGACCGTCACCTTTATCGAAGGGAACGGAGATACGGCCGGACAGCGCACTTTCCGCCTGGAAGCCAGGACCGACATAGCAGACGGCGGTAAATTCAACGAATTATTCCTGTTACTCCGGAGCGGGATGATGGCGGATCCCCCGGGCGGGTATCAGGAGGTAACGTGGAACGGGAGAACGTTCAGGTACTTTGTCAACTGGGTGCTCGACAACAACAACACCATGAAAGGGATGCAGTATTTCAGCCCGTACGGCGGCGACCTTGTGGATCTGCTCCGGGAAACTCAGAAACCCGACGGCATGATCTGGAGTTTTGTCAACACAGGCGAGGAGGACTACCACTACTATGAGACCGCGTACACGTCGCTCGGGTACTTCCGGCATGACAGGGACGCCTGGTTCGTGCGCCAGCCGGTGGAGAATCATGTCGAGTACAACTACGTGAACATGATGTACCAGTACTGGAAGGCGAGCGGCGACAGTGAATGGATGAAGAGGAACCTTGAGTGTGCGGCCCGGGCACTTGACTACAGTGTGACGGATTCCGCCCGATGGTCACGCCGATTTCGGCTGCTGAAGCGCCCGTATTGCATTGATTCGTGGGACTTCCAGGTGGACGACGAGTACACACCTGCCGCCCCTCTGAGTCCCACGATGGTCCTGGTCCCCGGCAAGACCCGGTTCGGTATCTTCTTCGGCGACAATACGGGGTACTACGAGGCCTGCAATCAACTTGCCGAGATGGCCGAATGGGCAGGTCACACGGAACAGGCGGCCCTGTACAGGGAGAGGGGAAAAGGAATACTGGAACGCCTGGTGGCGCTCTCGTGGAACGGCAGGTTCTTCACCCATTTTATCGATGAGGATCCCGATGTAAAGCGCAACCTTGGTGTGGATGAAAAGTCACAGATCGCCCAGGGGAACATGTACTCCCTCAACCGGGGACTCCCTCACTCGATGAATGTGGCCATCATTGATACGTACATCGGTCTGAGAAAACATCTTCCCCCCGGTTCCCCGGGGGAATGGTACGCCATCTTCCCACCGTTTGAAAAGGGCTTCGGAACCCATGATGCAAAGTGGCAATACATGAACGGCGGTGTGGCGGGGCACGCCATGGGGGAGCTGGCGCGAGGCGCGTATGAGAACGGTTTCGAAGAATATGGCTCCGACATCATGGAGCGGATGCTTGCACTGGGGAAAGAATACGGCAACCGTCTCTGGTTCGCCTACACCGGATCCATCCCTCCTCCTCCCCCGGGTCCGGACTACAAATCCGTGGATATTGCGGCGCTGGCCAACATGGATCTCTGGGACAAGGGGGGCGCCACGGTGTTCACCTGGATGGACGCCGGACGATCGTCGGGCAACGACATGCGCGGACTCCCCACCGGAAGCCAGGTGTTTCATGGAATAGAATTCAACGTGATCAACCCGGAGAAGAACCAACGCAGGGCGGTCGTGGCGGTCTCGACAAAACCGGGTTTTCCCCGACAGGTGGAAGTGCCCGTGCACGACACCGCCTCCTCCGTGTATCTGCTCCACTCATCGTCCGACAATATTCCCAGCCATGTTGCGGGGGCCGTCACGTTTGTTTACAGCGACGGAACAGAAGCTTCACAGTACCTGTTCAAAGGGGAAGTGGTGACCAACTGGTGGTTCCCGGCGCTTCGGAATGAGCGGGCTGGTGTGGCATGGTGGGGGCCCAATCCCCGGAGCACCAAGGTGGGAGTCTGCTGGGCTGCCATAGACAATCCGAACCCCCGCAAGGGAATCGTGAAGTTGATATTTCATGCTCCTCTGGAAGGGGGGATCTACGCGGTGATCGGTGTTACGCTGGCTGACCGCCCGCACTACGTTCCGCCGAAAGGGGAGTCCTTCGGCGGACCCGACAACTGGGCCGCCGCGACCGGGATGGCCGCGCTGGTGGAAGGACTTGCCGGAGTCAGGAATGAAGGACTGGCGTACAGCACGGCGGCTCTCTCCCCCCGGTGGACATCCGCGGCCGCTGATTCTGTCTCGGTCACCGTGACGCTGCCGGCATCGAACGGTTACGTTGCGTATCAGTACAGGCATCATGCCGACAAAAAAGTGATAGACCTGATTCTCACGGGAAGCGGGAATGAAGTCCACGGACACGTTCTGTTGCCCGGGGGCGCTTCGACGGCGGACCGTGTGACCGTGGACGGTGTGCCCGCCCCATTCCGGATCTTGAATATCGAACGCTCGGTCTACGTCGATTTCATCCTGTCACTGCCGAACGTGCACGCGGTGAACATCACGTACAAATGATTCAGAAGGCCGAAGACCCTCCACGATTCTTTCAGGGAGCCGCCGGACCGGAGGCATAGACTCGATGATCGTATCGACTTTCAGAGCGCTCCGAGTGAGGGGGGCGAAGGGAGGGGGGGTCTCTCTGCAAGGGGCCGCGCTCGTGGCGCTTGCGCTGACAGGCGGTGCCGGAGCGGTCTGCGGCGAGCGCCTCGACAGCCTGGTCCGGAACGCCGTGAATATTTCACTTGCCCATCTGGAGCAGAGCGTCAGCGAGGTCCGTGACAGCACACTCTATCCCACGTACGCCACCCCCCGGCTGAAATGGATATTGAAGAAATCCGACGACTGGACAAGCGGGTTCTATCCCGGTTGCCTCTGGTACGCATTCGAGATCAGCGGTGACCCGCGGTATGAACGCTGGGCGAGACGATGGACAGCCCCTCTCGAATATGAAAAGTCCAATACCGGGACACATGACCTCGGGTTCAAGTTCATGTGCAGCTTTGGCAACGGACTCCGTCTGGGGACGGGCCCCGCGTACGCCGCGTACAGGACGATCCTGCTTTCCGCCGCACAGACCCTTTCCGAACGATTTAACTCCGAGGTCGGTTGCCTTCGCTCAAACTGGGACGCCAAACCGGCCGGGAACTCATTTCCGGTCATCATCGATATCATGATGAACCTCGATCTCCTGTTCTGGGCTTCCGGGAACGGAGGGCCCCCGTTCATGGCGGAATACGCTGCCCGCCACGCCGCAACGACGTGCCGCGACTTCGTGCGCCCGGACGGAGGGACGTATCATATCGTGCGCTACGATCCGAACACCGGGGAGATCATCAACAGGGGGACACTCCAGGGGGCGGGCGACGGGACAACCTGGTCGCGTGGACAGGCATGGGGGTTGTACGGGATGGTGGTTGCGTACCGATTTACGAAACAGGAGGCGTTCCTGCAGATGGCCGAGCGCCTTGCAGACTATTTTCTCGGGCATCTCGCTGAAGACCATGTCTCGGCGTGGGACTTCCAGTCGGAGATCAGGCTCAGGGATGTGTCGGCCACGTGCATTGCCGCATCGGCATTGTTCGAACTCGTCCGCTATGTCGCAAACGATTCGCTCCGCGTGCACTACAGGAGGGAGGCGGAGGCGATGCTGACATCACTTTGCTGCGCACCCTATTTTACCGCGGGGATCGGAACGAGCTGCCTCCTGGATCATTCGGTCCAGTATCTTCCGGTACACAGCAACGTTGATGTCCCTTCGATATTTGCCGATTACTATTTCCTCGAAGCCCTTCTCCGCTATCGCGCTCAGTCAGGAGAACCCACAGATCAACCCCGGGGCAAGTGATCGTCCCGTGACGGCATCGTCAGGCGGGGTCCTTCTTCAGCCTCTTGTACAGGATGAATCCGTCGCCAAACCTGAGCGGACGACTCACTTCACCTTCTCTCAATCTCAGCAGCTCGTCCCTCAAGGGCGGGGCGTACACCGAAATGTCAACGGCACCCAGGGCGCGGCCCCGTTCACCCGACACTTGAACGGCCTGCCTCAATAGGCTGTCGAAGTCCATTCCGTGTTCGACAAGAGAGTATAACGAATCCGCTTCATGCTCTGTTGCGGACACCAATCCGTCGAGGACCCTGATGATCGGGTCCCGGAGCTGCACAACGAGAGGTTGGCGAACCCAGACATCCATTGGCCTTCCATCCGCACGGGCCGGAACGAACTGCCACTTCATGATCGAATGAAGGGCGAGAGAATCCCATTCCGCGTCCCCGCTCGATTCGAGCAGTTTCACGTCGCCCACGGTTCCATCTTTCAAGACGAGGATCTTCACGTTGAACCTCATGCCCTCTCCGGGAACGACCGAGAGGATCGGGGGAAGGCGAGCGCTCTTGACGAGCTCAGGAGGTTTGATCGGAGTCTCGGTCTGCGGAATCGCAGAACACCCGGCGAGCAGAATAGTGAGGAACAACACTGTGCGTATCATAGGTCGCATCCTCCGCCGGCTGTGCCGGCCCCATATGAAAACGCGTACAGGCCTCCCCGGATTACCCAAAGAAGAGGCCTGTATGAAAGAACATTGACGTGTCGCGACGGCAAGATACATTACACACCGCTCAGAAGCAATACGTCGAATGCCCTCCCTCGTGCAAGAACACGTCCAACCGAAGTAGATTCTGCCCGGTCATACCCCTTCAGATCAAACCGGGGGGTTGACCTTGTACGCAGCGGCCCGGGGTGGCGAACTTCCCGTTGCCAACTTCTCCACCGCCACCTCAGGCTGCCAATGAAACGTTCAGACTCCTCAATTCCCGTAAGGCGAGAAGTCTACTTCAACACGCGAAATTCGATGCGTCTGTTGTCTGCCCGGCCCTCATCCGTCGAGTTATCGTTGATGGGCTCATCAAATCCCTTGCCGGCAACGCTCAGGCGCCTCACATTTATTCCCTTGTTCACCATCCATGACTTGACAGTCTGTGCCCGGCGCAGAGAGAGTTTCTTGTTATACGCTTCGCTGCCGATATTGTCCGTGTGTCCGACAATCAGAACGCTGACGTCCGGACTCGCAACGAGCGCATTAAGCGCCAACCGCAGCGTCGTCTCCGAGTCCATCGTCAACGTGGCCTTGTTGAACTCGAAATTGATGCCCCTGAGAATCACAGTTTTGCCTCTCTCAAGGACGATGACGGTATCCGCGGGGCGGTGCGCATTCAGTTCCGCCAACCGTCGTGCCTCTGCATCGGTCGAATCCTTAATCCGTCGCGCCTCTGCATCTGCCAGCGCCTTCACCCTTTGCGCCTCCGCCTCGGCCAGGGCCTTCTGTCTCTGCGCTTCTGCCGCGGCCAGGTCCTTCTCTCGCTGTGCTTTTGCTCTCGCAATCGCGTCTTTCTCGCTCGTGCTGGTACCGAGGTAGAAGTTCACACCTACTTTTGCGGTCGCATAACCCTTGAGCTTCCCGCCATTTCCTCCGTCGGTATAGCTGTCCACAACCCTGTAACCGGCGTCGACAGCAATCGAGATATCCTTTGAAGCAAAGGCTTCAAAGCCAACTCCCACCGGCACGTGGATCGAGCTCTTGAACTGGCCCCCCGTAAGCCCGATACCGTTTCCGTCCTGGCGCTTGTAGAGCATGACCCCGGCACCAAAATACAGATAGGGATTAAACGTCCTGGCGGGGTTAAAATGAATCCATCCAACAAATGACATGGGAATCGCCTGCAGCTTGAGGTAGCTGACGCCGTTCAAAGGGGGATCCTGGTTCGACTTTAATTCTTCGTACCCCGTCAGAAGACCCGCCGAGAATGCCCGGGTGATACCATACCGCACCATTATTTCCCCTCCCTCGCCAATCAGCCGCTTGTTGTAATCATTGACCCACATGTTGCCGCCACCATGAAACCCTAAAGCCCAGCGCCCCTGTGTATCCTGTGCGAATCCCGGATTCAGGGGAACCAGAATGATGGGCATCAGCACAAAAATGAGAAGAACCAAGATAGTACGCGTTGCCATTTGCTCCTCCATGGAAGTTGTTTGCGAGCGTCTCGCTCTACCCGGAGCAACACACCATTCGGCTTTGCCGATGGGATTGTTCGTCGCAACCGGATCAACCGGGATATCTAACCTGCCGACATGCTAACGGTAGCTCGCGCGAAAAGAAATGGGCCAAAGGAATGAAATAGGGATTAACCCCATTCTTCCTTTGGGCCATCTATTTGTGGCAATTATTCTGCTAATTGAATGGTAATGTCATGAAGGGTGATGAAGCGGGTGTGGTTCCTGAGTTAGATCTGCCGGCCGCCGCATGCAAGAGGTGGTGGGACGAGCATGCCCTGATCATGCGAGTCGAGGAGGCGGTAAGCCCGACCGTAATTGCTCAAAGCGAGAGTCCCGCGCCGTCGAACTTCACCCCGTAACATCCCGCCTTCTGAGGACCCACCGGACCCGGGCAACAAGTTCGCGCGATGAGACCTCTTTTGTCACGAAATCCGATGGATCCAGTTCCAGTACCTGGACGAGTTCGTCCACATCCAGGATTGTTCCCGTCAGGAACATGACCGGGAGAAATTTTGTTGCAGGCGATTTTCGCAGACGCCTCAGAACGTCCAGACCGTCCATGCCCGGCATCCGAATGTCGAGGAGGACCAGGTCCGGTCTGGAGGACGTGATCATTCCAAGCGCTTCGGTTCCGCTTGTCGCCTCGATGACTTCGAAGTTCGCCCCGCTGAGAGAGTATCGGACAAAACCCCTTACTGCAGGTTCGTCGTCCACTACCAGTATCTTCTGCACGGTGGTCCTAGATATTGTGGCTTCGGGACCGATCCCGGGAACCTACAAAGGGGAGGGACCAATTGCAAGCGAGCGAATCTTGAAGGGACCTGGCGCATGGTTGTCGAGCGCCGTGTAATCAATCACGCAGACATCTCCGTGTATTTGAGGAATGTCGTTCCCGCTGTGAATTGTGCTTGGAAATGAGAAATGGAAGACATATCTTGAGGAAAGAAAGGCCTGTGATTAAGATGTGTTATTCATATGTTTGTTCCGTGGCGAGGAATGTCACCGAAAAACACGTTGGCAATATCGAAAGGAGGCCCTGAATGAACAACGAAGCGAAGGAAAGACTGAGGAATATTGCAAGGAAGCTTGTCGATGTGTCATTTGTGGAAGCCTGCGACGACGGTGCAACGGACGAGGAGTTTCAGAAGACCGTTGATGCGCTGGTAAATCATCTCGTGAAAGTGCGCAAGAGGTCGCAAACATTGCACCTTGAAAAAGAGATGGCGTAATAAAATACCGCTCAGCGATACACTGCTGAACGGTAGCCGTTACAAACAATGAGCGTGTTACAGTTTCGCGATCAGATCGCGCAATCCCTCCTTGGTGGTTCCGATTTTCTGCTGGAGCTTTCCCATCAATTCATCTTCTTTGCCTTCCTTGAAGAGCAAATCGTCGTCTGTCAGGTTCGCATACTTCTGTTTCAGCTTGCCTGAAATTTCTTTCCAGTTCCCCTTGGCGGTCAGTGTGTTCATGCGATACCTCCGTGCGTGAATGAAAGCGAGTATCATGATCTGGGGCAGTACCCCCTGACGTCATCATCGACATCATATCAAGAAACTGAATAAGCGTACTGATTTAAGCCCCGGGAAGTAATCCGCCAAAGGGATGAAAGAATGGTTAATCCCCGGGAACGTGCATCGCTATTGGCTTGTTCTTCCAGGGAGAGCTGAAACGAGTGTCATACGAGTGCAATACGGAACCATGCCCACAACGGTCAAAGGCATTCATCACGTCACTGCGCTCGCGCGCGATCCGCAGGAGAACGTGGATTTCTACTCCGGTGTACTCGGCCTGCGGCTGGTGAAGAAGACCGTGAACTTCGACGCCCCCGACGTTTACCACTTGTACTACGGGAACGAGGTCGGACAACCCGGAACGATACTGACATTTTTTCCCTTTCCGGATGCCGGTCGGGGGAAAAGGGGGGCAGGAGAGATCTCCGCCGTTTCATTTCTGGCTCCTAGTCTGTCACTCGAGTTCTGGGCGGTCCACCTGTCAAAGCAGGGAGTCCGGTTTGACGGGCCGGTTACCCGGTTTGGTGAACAGCTCGTCTCGTTCGAGGATCCCGAAGGGATGCGGATCGAGATGGTATTTGCAGACGGAAAGGACAGCGGGGAGAGCTCGTGGGATGGAGGCGCCGTCCCGCGTGATAGTGCAATCAGGCGTATCAGGGGGGTGACGCTCATGCTGCGCGATCGCGGTCGGACCGAGGAAGTGCTGACCGGGACACTCGGGTTCCGTGCTGCAGGGAGGGAAGGGGACCATTTCAGGTTCAACGTCGGGGAAGGCGGCGCGGAATGCGCGATTGACATACTCACCTCCGCCGGATCGCCCCGCGCCGGTCAGTCTGCGGGATCTGTCCACCATATCGCCTGGCGGACGCCGACCGGCAAGGAACAACTGGAATGGCGGCAGAAGATACAGGAGGCCGGTCTCTTCGTAACGGATGTCCTCGACCGAAACTATTTTCAATCAATCTATTTCAGGGAGCCGGGGGAGGTCCTGTTTGAGATTGCGACGGACCCTCCCGGGTTCACCGTTGACGAGCTTCCTGCGGAGCTGGGGACCCACCTGAAACTCCCTCCCTGGCTGGAGCCCGAGCGCACCAGGATCGAGAGAGCGCTTCCCCCAGTGCGTGTGGCGGACACTCGCTCCGGTCAATAACCTCGCTTGACTCCGCATCGCCGCAGGGCGGTCGGACTGTTGACCGATGCACTCTGCGTGCAATCATTTCTTTTTCTTCGGTCACATTGCTTCGGTGACGTGCAGCAGGCGAGCTTCCCGGATGATTGGAGCTCCAGGCCGGTCGCTATTACTCCATCCCCAGGGGGTGGAACAATGGTTCCCACCGGGGGAGCTTCTCCGGGGATGTGGTGAACAGTGCGAGGATCTCCACGAGCCGCTTTTTCGGTTTCCCTCCCGCGATGTCGATCTCCGTGAACACCATGTTGTGATTCGGTGAACTCGAATACGTTTCGAACAATTCCTTCCGCGAAAGCGTGAAGTCCATCCCGTAGAGGGAAGCACAATCGAATATGCCGGAAGAGATTCAATGGAATGGAACAAAAAATAGAAACCGTCAGGGGCAAAAACAAGCCGTTACACCGATACGAACCTTGATTTTGCCCCCCCGGTACCGTTCCTTAAGGTGACCTTATACGATCGTGCGAACTTGCATTCACCCGGTCGCGTGTGGTGGTGACCGGACCTGATGAAATCAGGACCGCCTGATACAAGCGCAAATGAGTCGAGGGAGAATGAAGGGAATCTTTTTTGGAGCATTGCTCCTGATATGTGCGGGGTGTGATTCCGAGCTGGGACCCCTTGCGGAAGCTTCGGGCTTCAGCGGCATGATCCGCTTCAAGAACTGGCCTTCGGCCGACAGCGTTCATGATATGCGCATTGTCGTCTTCGAGTCCTACCCGAGCGACAGCGCGGGCATACTCGCCACTCTCCTGGCGGGGCACGGTGCAGTCTATCCCGCAATAGGCACGAAATTCCCTGCGTTTGTCGACAGCCTTTCGTACGTATTCACCACCACCGACGGTACGAACCTCCAGGTGAAGAGCTATGAATACGTTATTGTCGCGCAGCAATTCGGGTCGAACGTTCTGGCAGATTGGAGGCCGGTCGGCGTGTACCCGGCGCTTCCCGGCTCATTCATCCCTGCCCCCGTGCGCGTCATCCTTCATCACGTCATCCCGGGGATAGACATCCAGGTGGACTTTCAGAACCCTCCCCCGAAGCCATGGCGATGAGACCGGTCGTCCTGATATTCATCTCATGTATTGCCGTTCGCTCATCAGCTTACGGCGCGGGAGGCTCCGTCGCGGGACGCGTGACCGCCGCGGGTGAAGGGGGAGCCCTGGCGGGGGTGAACGTCCGGCTGCAGGGGACGGTTCGCGGGACAACAACCAACGCGCGCGGTGAGTACCGCATACCGGACGTCCCCGGCGGGAGGAGGGCGTTCGTCTTTTCGATCGTGGGATACCTCCGGGAGATCCGGCCGGACGTGACCGTGGAGGAGGGGAAGGAGACATCGCTCGATGTTGCAATGACCGGGAGTGCAATCCAGGCGGAGCAGGTGGTTGTTACGGCGAGCAAGCGGGAACAGTCACTCCAGGACGTTCCTGTGAGCATCTCGGTGCTGGATGCGGCGGATATCAAGGAGCGGAACTCCCTCTCCCTTGAAGATGCGCTCCGCTACATCCCGGGAGTGAACATGACGGGGACGCAGGTCAACATCCGCGGGTCCAGCGGGTACAGCCTCGGCGCAGGGAGCCGCGTGCTCATGCTGCTGGACGGGATTCCGTTCCTCGCCGGAGACACGGGGGAGCTGAACTTCGAATCGATCCCGATGGGGCAGGTCGAGCGAATCGAGGTGGTGAAGGGGGCCAGTTCTGCCCTGTACGGGTCGAATGCACTGGGGGGGGTAGTCAACATCATCACCAGGCCGATTCCGGAAACGCCGGAAACGATCGTGAGGACATACGGGGGTCTCTACAACAAACCCACATACGATCAGTGGAACTGGTCGGACAAATCCCGCTTTTTCAACGGCCAGTCATTCAGCCACATGCGCAGGGTGGGGGATCTCGGAGTGTCGGTCTTCTTTTCGCGACAGATCGATGACGGTTACCGCCAGAACGACTATCGGCGACGTTACAACTTCCTCATGAAGACGCGGGAGGATTTTTCCTCCTCCGGCTCCGTGACACTCAATTTCGGGCTGGCCTACCAGTATATGGGACAGTTTCTGTACTGGCGAAACGTCGACTCGGCGCTCATCACCCCGCTTCGCCACCAGAGCGACAACATCAAGTCCACCCGCTATTTCCTGAGCGGGCTGTACAACACCGCTTTCTCGGATCATTTCCTCTTCACCGTCAAAGCGATGTGGTACCACAATGATTGGGGGTTCCAGCAGAGCGGCGATCCGGAGCGAACCGAGTCCCTCTCGGACGGCGCCCGCGTCGAAGCCCTTTCAACGCTCCTACTCGGCGAATCCCAGACGCTGACAAGCGGCGTCGACGGCAACATCGACGTAATCGGCGGGGGGATGTTCGGCGACCACCAGATCGGCGGCCTTGCGCTCTTTGCGCAGGACGAGGCAAAGCTCCTGAAGGAGATAACGCTGACGCTCGGAGCACGGTTCGACTTCCAGTCCGTCGGGCTTACCAGCGAGGGGGGACAACTCAACCCGAAGGTCGCGATCCTGTACCAGCCGATCGCAGGGACGGCGGTGAGGGGGTCGTACGGGGAAGGATTCAGAGTCCCCTCCCTCCCCGAGGCGTTCGTGGAGGCGGGGTCCACGGGGCTGCTTGCCGTGCCGAACAAGGACCTGAAGCCCGAACGGAGCAAGTCGTACGAAGCGGGCCTCTCGCAATCACTGGGCGACATCGGATCGATCGACCTCGCGGTATTTCGCTCGGATATCGACAACCTGATCGAGCCCGGATTGTTTGCGGTGGGGTCCGACCTCCAGGTCCAGTGGAGAAATGTGACCAGGGCACGCGTCCAGGGTTTTGAAACTTCGGGACTTGCCAGGTTTTTCAACGGCGGCCTTGAGTGCAATCTCGGGTACACCTACGTGTATCCTGAAGACCTGACACAGAATGATATTTTGAAATACCGCCCGCGGCACGTCTTCCACGGCGATGTCCGCGGAAAACTCGGGTGGCTGAGTGCGTCGGCCGATTTCAGGTTCGTCAGCAGGATCGAACGGATCGACGATGAACTCGTGGATGCCGGCGTCATCCCGGACGGAGACCAGCGGGTCCCGATTTACGTGACGGACATCAGGGTCGGGGCTGGTCTTTCGCCGCTGGGCATCCCCCTCTCTGTCTCGTTGATTGTCAACAACCTCTTTCAGCACAATTACGTGGAACTGATCGGGAATGTCATGCCTCCCAGGACGTACGTCCTCGTCCTCGAATCCCGGTTCTAAGCCGGGGGTCCGGTCCGCTTCAACACTCCCTCTGGTTTTTCTGAGAAGAAACCTTTTGAGATCTCACCTGCCGTTTCGCCCATCCGTCCTCTTCCTCTCCAGGCTGTCGATCGGATACCGTGCCCGCATCGAATCCATCATCGCACCGCTCCAGCGGATCACCTCCTCCTTTTCATCTGAAGTAAGCCGGGCATACCTGTGTATAAAGAGGTATGACCCAAGAGGCATTTCATCCTGCTGGAGCTGTTGGACGAGATCCTTGAACTTCCCGTACTGCCGCATAGGTCTGTACGAAGCAAACCTGTCAAAGTCGAATTGGCGCTTCCCGTCCTGTATGTGCGAATTGAGCCACCACCCGACAGGCTGGATTTCCGCATACCATGGATACACCGTGCTGTCGCTGTGGCAATCGAAGCACGATCGCCTGAATACCTGCATGACATGTTCCGGGACATGAAATCCGGACTCCATGCGGCTTCCGGGAGGTGGTTGAGAACGGTTCTTTGCGGGGCGGATGAACTGGACGGCGAGGAAAGCAACGCCGAGAATCGCAATGAGCATCTTCACGTGCTTCATCAGTTCTCCCTCAATAAGCCTGCTCTTCAATGAAGCACTTTGTCGTATAAACCTCAAATCGGCCACACCCGCTCACCCGCCATCTGGACAGAATCACAATGACGCACAAAGAACGCGTCCGAAGAGTGCATCACCGAAGTGATAAATTGACGGACCGGATTGATTCTGATCCTTTTTCTGTTTACTCTGGCATCATCTTTCTCCCCCTGTCCGAACGCGATTCTTCCGGACACCGTTCATTGAACCTTCAGTTGTGCCGACATATTTCCCTGGAGAGAATTCATTATCCATTTTGATGGAGGATCCCCGTTATGGCAGATAAACGAGCTGACCTTGCCGGTCCCGGCATCGGCGACTACAACGAACTCGAGAAGATACTCCCGGCAGAGTACCGTTCCCTTCTCACGCCCCGGGAGACGCAGAAGGCCATTTTTGAAGCGAAGGAATATATCGAAGATCACCTCTGCAAGGAGCTCCACCTGATGATGGTGCAGGTCCCCCTGATCGTCGATGTGGAGAGCGGTGTGAACGACCTCCTCGACAGGGACGGGTCACGCACGCCGATCCAGTTTCACATCTCCAACGATTACGACAAGCATCCGATAGACGCGCAGATTGTGCAGGCGGCGACGAAATGGAAACGTATCGCATTGAAGCAGTTCTCCATGAAGCTGGGGGAAGGAATCTGCACGGACATGCGCGCGGTCCGGAAGGATTATTTCCTCGACCACGACCATAGCTGCTACGTTGACCAGTGGGACTGGGAACGGGTGATCAAGCCGAACCAGCGAAACATCAGGTTCCTCAAAGAGATCGTGGGGAAGATCTGGAAAGTCCTGAAAGGGGCGGAACGGCATGTCCAGAAAGCGTACCCCCGGCTCAAGAATAGAAAGTACCCGAATCTCCCCGACGAACTCAAATTCCTTCATGCCGAGGAGATACTCGAAATGTACCCGGATCTCCCCCGGAAGGCCCGCGAAACCGAGATACTCCAGAAATACCCTGCGGTATTCATCATCGGGATAGGCTGGCCGCTCAAGGACGGTTATCCTCATGAGAACCGCGCCGCCGACTACGACGACTGGGTGACCGAGACCTCGTCGAAGGAGGGGAAGACGCTGCACGGGCTGAACGGCGACATACTTGTCTGGAACCCCGTGACACGCCGCCGGCACGAGCTCACCTCCATGGGGATACGGGTCAATGCCGAAACGCTCAAGTTGCAGCTTGAGATGTCCGGCCAGTCGCATTTTCTGAACCAGCCGTATCACAGGGGGATAGTTTCGAACGAACTTCCTCTCAGCGTCGGCGGCGGGATCGGGCAGTCAAGGACATTCATGCTCCTCTTGAAGAAGGCACACCTCGGGGAGGTGAGCGTCACCGTCTGGCCGAAGGTTCTGAAGGAGATGTGCGCAAGCAGGAAGATATTCGTTCTGGAATAGTGCGCGGGATCCCTCGGCGCCATCCAGCGGATTGTAAATGTAAAAACAAATTCCGAGATTGGCGCAATTCCTTCGGCATCCCCCACCACATTAAAGCGTTCTGACCTCTATGCCCCCCAAGGCTGATCACGGTAGAGAGTTCATTAAGGGTCTGCGCCAGGCGTGGCTCGATGAGATGAGGAGCGCGAGGAACTACCACGCACTCGCATCACGCGAGGCCAATCCGGCCCGTCGTGCGATACTGGAACGGATGGCGGAGGCGGAAGAGCGCCACGCGGATCGTTGGGCAAAGCGCCTCCATGCACTCGGAGCCGACCCGGGCACGTACAAAGAGACTCTCATCGACAAAATGAGGAGAGCGGTCCTCCTCAGGAGCGACACGGCATCTGCCGCGGGGATACTGGAGGCCGGTGAAGTCCAGGCGGACAGGCTCTATGAAACGCTGATGACATCCGCTCCTTCGGACGCCGACCGGGTGGAGCTCACGGAAACTGCGCGGGAGGAACGGGCCCACTCAAGGGCTCTGGGGGAGTTCGAGTCGGGCGCCGCAGGAGTCCAGGGGAAATTGCAACGCATTCTGGGCCGGGAACGCTGGCATGTCAGGGGCGGGGGATGGATAGGTCAGGCGATATACGGTGTGAACGACGGCCTTGGGGCGGCATTCGGTGTCGTCAGCGGTGTTGCGGGAGCAACCCACGCAAATAGCGAGTTTGTCCTCCTGGGCGGGCTTGCGACTGCGATCGCGTCCGCCCTTTCGATGGGGAGCGGCGCGTACCTGGCGACAAAATCCGAACGTGAAGTGTATGAAGCGGAGATTGACAAGGAGCGTGGGGAGATCGCGAACAACCCGGAAGAGGAGAAGGAGGAGTTGGAATTGTTCTACCAGCTGAAGGGATTCACTCCCGCGGAGGCTAAGACCATGGTAGGACGTCTGGCGGAACAACCGGGACAGCTCCTGAAATCGCTCGCCCATGAAGAGCTGGGACTTTCTGAGCAGACATTCCCCAACCAGTGGGTGGCCGCATCGAGCGCCAGCCTCAGTACGGCGGTCGGCGCTGTTGTCCCTGTCATTCCGTTCTTCTTTGCGTCGGGGATGACTGCACTGACGATTTCATTCATCGTCAGCACGCTCGCTCATTTCATTGTCGGTTCATCGAAAGTGCTCGTCACCGGAAGGTCATGGCTCACGAGCGGAACCGAGATGACACTGATCGGGCTCGGGGAAGCAGCTGCGACATATCTCCTGGGGATGCTCCTGTCTCCTCTGATACGCTAGTGGATGGGAGGGAAAAAAAGATAATCAATGATCGCAAAATCTTACGATAGAGTGAGACCCGTCCTCCCGCTCCGCTTGTGCCCGATGGTACATGTGAACCACGTCACCATGTGATGCATGTCGCTTCTGTTCCGCTCGTGATTCTCTAGTATGATGCATCCTGATGCAACGATGTCATCATAAAGGGGGGGACCGATGCCGACTCGGATTATTGCTCTGATTGTTATTGCACTTGTTGGGATACTGCCTTCGCGCCTGGGTGCCCAGGAGAAGAAGTACGATGTGAAGTCGGGCATCATCACGTACGAAACCGTGACGATAGAAGGACGGGTAAGGATCGCAGGCCGGATCGTTCTGTATTTTGACCAATACGGCCGGCAGGAGTGCAAAGACACATATGTCAACGGGATACTGAAAGAATCCGTCCTGTGCGACGGGAGAACGGTCTACACACTCTGGCATGACCAGCGGATAGTCTTCAAAAGGGGTCCTGCGACCAGCGGAACCGAGGTGAGGTTCGACTGGGAAGCTATGCCGGTGACCGAGAAGGCGGAAGGACACATCAAACGGCTTCCTCCGTTAACGATAGCGGGCCAGGTCTGTGAAGCGTTCGAGCGCATCACACCCGCGGGAGTCATCAAATATGCGGGTGCGAATCACATACTCCTGGACTGCGAAAGGAACCTGAAAGGGGAGAACTGGGTGATGAGGGCGGTTTCAGTGGATGAGACATCCAGCGTTCCCCCGTCGAAATTCGTCCCGCCGGCGGGATATGTCGAACGGGAGACACACTTCTGATCAAAGTACCTGGCCCGGCCGGACACCCACGCCGTCCGGACCGGGTGATTGAACAAATTACCCCGCAGTCTTCAACCTGCCGATCTCCTTCCGTGCCTTCTCCTCGAGCGACTTCTGAAAGTCATAATCGTCGTACTGGAGCACTTTTTCGTACGCCGCGCGGGCGTCCTTCACCCTGCCAAGTTTCTCGAATGTTTCACCGAGGTGGAGGAGCCCCTGGGGAATAAGCCACGTCTCTTTCTCGGGTTTCAGCGCCGTCAGTTCCTCCCCCGCCCGCAGGGCAGAATGGTAGTCTTCCCGCGCGATGTAAACCTGCTGCAGACCTATGAGGGCACGCCCGCGGATGTCGGCGTCCATACCACCCGGCTGCAGAACCTGCATGTAGAGGGTTTCCGCGCTATCATAGGCCTTTCTTCCAAGATCGTTCCCTCCGCGTATGAGGAGTGCCTCGGGTGGAGTGATCGGGTCCCGCAGGCGGCGCAACGCGATCCTGTACAGGTATGACTCGTTGGCCCGGTCCCTGTCATTGACAGATTTCAGACGCCGGTATGTACCCAGCGCCGCACCCCGGTCACCGCACATCTCCTGTGCCACCGCCAGCCGGTAGTAGGTCCAGTTGGTGATGTAGTCCTCCGAGGCGACTCTCCTGATATACTCTTCCAGATTCGCCCGGGCGCTCACGAAATCATTCATGGCATAGTATATCGCGCCGAGTGTGCTGTACACGAACTCTTCACCGTAGTGTATCCGGCTCCGCCGGTTGATCTCGACAGCCTTCTGCGCCGAGCGGAGCGCGACCTCCGTGTTCCCGAGCCTCGATTGCCAGGTGGCATAGGTGACGACGAAGAGCTGGTTATCAGGGTATTCGGCCATGAGCGTATCCAGGATCGGGAGTGCCTGTCCGCTCTTCTGTTCACTGAAGAGAAACTGGGAGAGATAGAACCGCGCTTCTGTCCTCGTGTACACACCGTGTTCGGCCGCGTTCCGGACCATCGCAAGCCCCCCTTCGGCGTCTCCGCTGAACCCGACAAGGCTCATTATCCAGCTGAGTGACCTTGGCACTTTCGCCACGAGGTAGTTAAAAAGGCCGAATCCCATCTGGGCGTCGTAAAGGTCAGGCTTCAGTTTTACGGCCTCTTTGAGTGAGAAGTATCCCTTGCGCCCCTCCGTTACCGCCTTGAATATCGAGTTGTGCGCCTGATGCGCCAGTCCCCTGTATCCGTACATACCGCCGAGGTAGAACATGGAGACCGCATCCCGGTCATTGGCGTCGATGAGATTCTCGCAAATGGTGATGACATCGTCCGATTTCTCGAGGAACGTCCTGTACTCCTTCTCGTCGCGGGTGAGCGTATAGAGCCAGAAGTGGACCATGCTTCCGAAGAAGTACCCGCGGGGGTCTCCCGGAGCCATTTTCCGGACGGAGTCGAATGTGGCGACCGCCGCGTCTATGTTCATGTTGTACAGCCGGTTGATTCCCCGCAGCGTGACGGCATGGACCTCCCCCCAGTCCACCGGATCTGCGATTGCCGGCGAAGAGTGCAGGAGGAGAAGGGGGGAGAGGAAGAAGGAGCGCAGACGGAGTTTCATCGTAGATAAAGATACCACCCCCGGGGACGAGAGGCAAGGGTTCGCCCGCGCGGGTGTTCGTGCGGGTGTTCGCCGGCGGCGGAAACGAGACGGTCGCGGAGAGGGATGCACGGATGCAAAGGTGGGGGGAATCCGCAGGCGTGACCTGCGGTTGCATTCTTCGCGGATTTTCCTTTCTTATAAGCCTTCCGACCAACCAGATCGAACAACATCCGGGAACGAAATGATAAACGCACGCCTGCTTCCCCTCCTCCTGCTCGCCGTCGCCGGCGCCCTCGCCCAGCAAAAGACCCAGGAGGAGATAGATCGCGAAAAGAAATTCCAGGAACAATCGTCCAAAGCGAACGCGGACACCTCGAAGCATTACGGGTGGACACACACTGCATCCGGCGCTCTGAACCTGACGCAGGTATCATTCAAGGACTGGGTGTCGGGGGGATCCAATACGCTCGCGTATTCGGTCGTCCTCCAGGGTTCATCGGTCCTGACGTCGGAACGCACGGTCTGGACAAACAACTACAAGCTGGCATTCGGACAGGCCCGACTCGGCGACCAGGGTCTCCGAAAGACCGACGACGATATTTACCTCGAAAGCCTCTTGATCTACAAGGTGGGGACGTCCGTCAATCCCTATGTGGCGGCCACGCTCCGCACCCAGTTCGCCCCCGGGTACAGCTACGACACGACGCCTGAGAGTGAGATTTCAAAGTTCCTTGATCCGGCGTATGTGACGCAGAGCGCCGGCGTGGCCTACCAGCCTGTCCCCGAATTCACGACCCGGCTTGGCGCGGCGCTGCGCGAAGTGGTCACATCGCAGCACAATCAGTTCGCCACGGATCTGACAACGCACCAGGTCCGCAAGGTCTGGACGAGAGGGGGGGCAGAGTCGGTCAGTGAGCTGAATGCAAACGTCGCAGAAAACATACAGCTCGTGGGACGGCTCGAACTCTTCGCCCCGTTCCAGAGCCTCGACCGCATCATTGTGCGGAACGATTACTCGATCGTGGCAAAGGTCAACAAATACATCTCCACCGGTCTGACGCTGGATATCATAAACGATGTCAACGTCTCTGCGAGAACCCAGATGAAGCAGGCACTCGCTCTGGGGCTGACGTATACGCTTTTTTGAGAAAATGTCCTCCAACCCCGCACCCACCCACACCACCGGAGACACAGATGAGCGTCGTGAAGGAGTTTAAAGAATTCGCTACGAAAGGAAACGTGGTCGACCTGGCCGTCGGTATCATCATCGGCGGCGCATTCGGCAAGATCGTCTCGTCGCTCGTCGGGGACGTGATCATGCCTCCACTCGGACTGCTGATAGGTGGCGTGGACTTCCGCGACCTGTCTGCCACACTGAAATCCCCGCTGGGCGCGGTCCCCGCGGTCATGCTCCGGTACGGGTCGTTCATACAAACGGTCTTCGACTTTGCGATTATCGCGTTCGCGGTCTTCCTCCTCATCAAGGCGATCAACGCGCTGAAGAGGAAAAGAGAGGCGGCGCCGGCGGCACCGCCGAAACCTTCCGCAGAGGAGGTCCTCCTGACCGAGATCCGCGACCTTTTGAAGAAGCAAGCAGGAGGGGCATGAACGTGTTCGCCGGTATTCGTCGCGCGGACGAGACGCGCATTGCACTGATCCGGCAGAACTTCCCGGAAGCGCTGAATTACTGCCGGCCGGCGCGTTGATGACCGGCATGATCCTCTCCTGCCTCCTTTCCATTCTGGTGGAAAGCGCGGGTGACCTTCCCGGCGCGATCACCTCGGGGGACGAGGCCTTCGCACGCATCGACTATCCCGCGGCGATCGCGCGCTATGAAGACGCCCTTGCCGGTCATCCCGGGGAGGCGGATCTCCTCTGGCGCCTCGCCCGCGCGTCTGTCTGTATGGCGGAGGTGGCGGAGGGAGATGCACGTTCGCGACTCCTCCTGCAGGCGGAGAGTTATGCCCGCCGGTGCATCGCCGCCGATTCGACGAAAGGGGAGGGGCATACCTGGCTCGCGGGGGCCCTCGGATACATCGCGCTGGGGGAGGGAACGGAAAAGCAGCTTGCGCTCTCCCGGGAATTGCAGCGTGAGGCGGAACGTGCGATAGAGCTCAATGCGCGGGATGACGCCGCATATTCGATACTTGGGTCATTCTACAGGGCCCTGGGGAACGTCGGTTGGCTGGGGCGGGCACTTGCTTCGCTGTTCGTCGGTTCTGTCCCGCGCGGCGGCTATGCAGAGGCCGAATCAGCACTGAGGAATGCGATTGCGATCGCCCCCGACATCATGCGGCATCACTTCGAGCTCGGGATCCTTTATATCGACATGGGAAGGAAGGAAGAGGCCCGGAAGGCTCTTGAGAAGGGTGCGACGCTTCCCGTAAGGACGGCGATCGACCGCCCGCGTCTGGAGAAGATCAAAGAACTCCTCGCGGGACCGGAGTTACGCTGACTCAGCGATGGCGCCGAAGGCGCCACCGACAGTCCCGGCGCCGTTATCAACGATCACGCCGCTCTCGGGGGTGACTACACGTAGAGGTGGCGCTTGATCTTCTGCGTCGGCGTCTTTTCAAACGGCTCCCGCTGCTCAACGAGTTTCTGTATCCTTGAAAACGCCGCCAGCTTTTCGTTGATCTGCCTCCGGAGGTCTTCGAGGATGGAGCGCATTTTGTCCCGGATCTGCGATTCCGTCAGATGCAGGCGTGAGAACAACCTGTCCAGCTCTTCGTAGTTCAGGTGGACGCGGGCAGCGAGTTGATTGTCATCCTGAAAGACGAGCGATTCGAGCACAATATCGAATTCATTGATTGTCGACTCGATTTCCTCCGGGTATATGTTCTTCCCGCTCGGTCCGAGAATCAGGTTCTTGAGCCTCCCCTTGATGAAGAGGTAGCCGTTCCTGTCGAAGACCCCCAGGTCCCCTGTGCGGAACCACCCTTCCGCCGTCATCACATCGGCGGTCCGTTTCGGATCCCGGTAGTATCCCTTCATGACCATCGGCCCGTTGACAAGTATTTCCCCTTCACCCGTTGCGGGGTCGGGGTTGTCGATTTTGATCCGGGCCCCGGAGACCGGGAACCCGGTGGACCGGAACTTCGTCGATCCCGGAGGCGACCCGGCGATAAGCGGGGAGGTTTCCGTCAGCCCGTATCCTATCGCATAGGGAAAGCCGGCCTCCCTGAGGAAGAGCTCGACATCCGGGGCGAGCGGCGCCCCCCCGATCGTGAAGATCCGGAGCTTGCCACCGAACGAGGCGAGGAGTTTTCTCCCCGCAGCGGCGTGGAGCCGCCTGCGGAGGAGCGGTACCCTGTAGAGTCCGCGGATGACCGGGTTGCCCGTGAGTTTCGGGTGGATCTTCCCTTTGTATATTTTCTCGATGATGAGGGGGACCGAGAGCATGACCGTCGGCCGGACCCTGGCCATGGCCGGCATCAGGACTCCGGCAGACGGCGGCTTGTCCAGGTAGTATACCGACGCCCCCGTCATAAGCGGCAGGACCAGGCCGAGCGTGCACTCATAGGTGTGGGAGAGTGGGAGTATCGACAGAAACCTGTCCTCCTCACCGACATCCACAAGCCGGGAACACGCAAGCACGTCGGACGCCAGGTTCTTGTGCGTGAGCATCACTCCCTTGGAGTGTCCGGTGGTGCCGGAAGTGTAGATGATGGCCGCGGTGTCCTCTTCCCGCACCTCCGGGGGGATTCTCCCGGTCACCCGCATGGCGACTTCCTTCAGCCGGGCGATCTCCCTGCTCCCCTGATCGATTAACTGCTGCACGCGGTCGCGTGAGGATTCGGGAGGGATGATCGACAGGTCGTCAAGCAGGATACGCGTGGTCAGGTGTGTGAACTCTTTATCTTCCAGGACGCCGAGGAGCTTCTTCGATACGAAAACGGCCTTTGACCCCGAGTGGCGGAGTATGCCGTGGACTTCGTTAGGATGGAAATCGATGAGGATGGGAACGGCGATCGCCCCCATTGTCGTAATGGCGAAGAACGCGATCCCCCAGTTCGGCCTGTTCTCCGAAAGGAGGGCGACCCTGTCGCCGGGAATGACCCCCTGGTCGTGCAGGAGGCGGGAGAGTTCCTCCACGCGCTCTCCGAACCGGCCGTAGAGAATGGAGTCTCCGTCAACGGTGGAAAGAGCGATCCTGTCTTTAAACCGCCGCGTGCTCTGCTTGAGGATGGTCCGGAGCGTGAGGCTTTCGAGTGCGATCATGGTGCGCCCTGTTCGTTGAGGTCCAGAGTCTAAAAATACAAATCCGCGCCCGAATATCCAAGGAGACCGTCCGGCGCACGCGTGTGCGACGTCCCCTTTCCCGGGGACTCCAGTTTCGAAATTCACACAATCTTTGTATATTCCGCACCATCCACATTTCGTCCAACCCGGGGAATTTCATGCGCTCTCTGAGCAGAAAGAGGTTTGTTGCGGTTTTCCTGGCCTGCATGACCGTGGGGGGGGTCCATGGTCAGGTAAAAACCCTCACAATCCTCCACACCAATGACATGCACGCCTCGTTCATGCCGCACGAGTCGTACAGGGTGAAGGGGACACCCCGGCCGCTTGTCGGCGGGTTCGCCGAACTCAAATTCATCGCCGACAGCATCCGTGCGTCGAAGCCCGCAACACTCATGCTCGATGCCGGGGACGTCATGACCGGCAATCCGATCACCGAGCGGGTATACGGCGGGGCGCAGGGGGGAGCCCTCTTTGCCATGATGGACTCCATCGGGTACGATGTCTGGTGCCCGGGGAACCACGACTTCGATGTCTCGCAGGACAACCTCCGTGCACTCGTCCGCATTGCGACATTCCCGACCGTCTGCGCGAACCTCGTCGACACGGTCGGCCGGTATCCGGTCGGCAATGTCCCGTATGTCATACTCGAACGGGGGGGACTCAGGCTCGGGATCATCGGGCTTATCTCGCAGGAGTTGTACGACCTTGTCAACCAGAACAACCTGATGGGTCTCCGGGTTCTTTCGCCGGTGGAAACGGCGCAGAAGTTCATCGACGAGCTGAAACCGAAAACGGACATCGTCATCGCGCTGACGCATCAGGGGGTCGACGAGGATTCCCAGCTTGCCGCCGGGGTCCACGGGCTCGCGATCATCGTCGGCGGGCATACGCACACGCGGCTGCGCCACCCGAAGCTGGTTGACGGCGTGCTTATCGTGCAGGCAGGATCGAACGCGGAGGATCTGGGTGAGCTCGATATTGCGGTTGAGGCGGGGCGCATCACGCAGTACGACGGAAATCTCATTCCGCTTTGGACGCGGGAGAAGCGCCCGCCGTCCTCCGTGTCGGTCCTCGCCGATTCGATGCAGCGGGAGATCGACAGGGAATTCGACCAGGTGATATGCATGCTGAAGGGGAACTGGATGCGGAGCGAAACCCAGAGCGCCATCGGCACCTTCCTTGCGGACGCACAGCGCGAAGCCGCCGGGGCCGAGGTGGGCTTCATGAACAACGGCGGGATCCGGCGGGACGTGCTTGCGGGTCCCCTGACCAAGAAGGCCCTCTTCGAAGTGCTCCCGTTCAGGAACATACTCGCCACATTCCAGCTGACCGGGAAACAGCTCCGGAACATCATGGTGTATGACGTCGCGAAGAAGCCCGGGATACAGATCGCGGGGATGTCCGGGCGGTGGAGGAGGCGGCCGGACGGGAGCGTCGAGTTCACGTCGATCGAGGTCGGGGGGAAGCCGCTGGACGAAGGACGTTCCTATGCGTGTGCGGCAAGCGATTTCTTCGTCGGGGAAGGGAAGAAGTATCTGGGTGAGGAGATCAGGATTCCCGTGTACCTGAAAGCGACGGTGTTCGAGGCCGTCGAAAAGATCGTCCGGGTGCGGAAAGAGATCGTTCCCCGGGTTTCGGACCTCATCGAACGGGTTCCGTAATGAACAGCAGGAGCACTTCATGGAACACGCCAACTTCCCCGTTTTGATACTGACAGGCCGGCCGGCCGCCGGGAAGTCGGAAGTGATTGATTTCCTGAGGAAGAGCGACCCGCGGGTGCGGCTCGAAAGATTTCACATCGGTGGTTTTGAGGAACTGGACGATTTTCTCTACGTGTGGGAGACGTTTGAAACCGACGACATACTCACCCGTCACGGGCGCACGCGGCTCTGGACGGACGAGAAATACTGGTTCAAGGACGACTTCGTCTGGGACCTGTATATCGAGCGGATCAATCTCGAATACCGGAAGAGGATCGCGCGCAACCGGTCGTATCACCGCGGCAAAACGACGTTGATCGAATTCGCCCGGGGAGGGGAACAGGGCATCGCCCACGCTCTTGACTGCCTCCACGAGGAGGTCCTCTCCCGTGCTGCACTGGTCTACATACGTGTGTCGTATGAGGAATCCGTGAGGAAGAACCGCCGGCGCGCGCGGAAGGGGGAAGAGGACTCCATCCTGTACCACTCGCTCCCTGATGAGAAAATGGAACACTACTACAGGACGAACGACTGGGAGGATATCGCGTTGCGCGATCCGGCATACATCCGCGTGAAGGATTTCCGGGTGCCGTACGCGGTGTTCGAAAACGAACCCGAGAAGACGCACGATCCGAAACTGATTGCCGCGGAGCTCGGCCGCGTGACGGAAAGACTGTGGGGGAACCGCCTCCCGGCGAACCGCTGATCATCCCACGGAACCACACGCCCATGGAAAATCCCCCCGAAGGGATACAAATACCCGGCGACGACTTCCGCCGCCGGCGCATCGTCAACTGGATGGCACTCGGCATCCTGTATGCGTTTTTCTATGCCACGCGGTACAACTACACGGCGGTTGCGCCGATACTGGCGGAGATCTTCGGCTGGAAGAACACGGATCTGGGAGTCTTTGAGACGGTGATGCCCCTTGTGTACGGGCTCTCCGTGGTCCTCAATGGTCCCCTTGCGGACCGGGTCGGCGGCAAGAGGGCCTTCCTCTTCGGGGCCGCGGGGGTGATTGCGGCCAACTTCCTGTTCGGGCTTGCCGGGCTTGCTGTCGTGAGCCCCGCCGCCTGGGGAGGGACGGGGACCTCCCGCCATGTCGTGACCCCCGCCGTGATATCGTTCGGGATGTCGGGAGGAGTCCTCCTGACGCTGATGGCGGTTGTCTGGGGACTCAACGGGTACTTTCAGTCGTTCGGCGCGCTTTCGATCGTCAAGGTCAACGCCCAGTGGTTTCACGTCCGTGAACGGGGGACATTCTCCGGGATATTCGGTGTGCTGATCAGGATGGGGCTCCTCCTGGCATTTCAGGGAGTTCCCCTGATACTCCTCGTGCTCCCGTGGCAGTATGCATTCTGGATTCCCGGTGCGTGCGTTGCGGTCATGTTTGCCGTCAACTATCTCTGGATGGAGAACTCTCCCGCGGACGCGGGATTCGCCGGTTTTGATACCGGAGACGAGAGCAGGGATGACGGGTCTCCTTCCTCGCTGAAGTATGTTTTCGCCAGAGTGTTCGCATCCCGCGTCACATGGACGATCGCGCTGGGCTCCATGATGATCGGCTTTGTGCGGCGCAGCGTGGTTGATGCGTGGTGGCCGAAATACTTCGTTGACTTTCACGGCGCACGTTCCGCTTCCTTTGCCACCTATGCGCCGTACATCGTGGCGACATGGGGAATTGCGCTCGCGGGTATCGCCGGGGGGTTCGTTTTCGGCATCACCTCCGACCGGACGTTTGCGGGGCGGAGGGCCCCGGTAATACTCTTCGGCTTCCTGGGCATGGCGGTCGTCCTTGCGCTCTTCGGTCTGTCGGATATGCTCAACCTGGGACCGATCGCCGCCGCCTGCTGCCTTATCGCCCTGTCGTTCTGCGTCAACGGAGCGCATGGCATGATCGGCGGCGCGGCATCTATGGATTTCGGGGGGAAGAAGGCCGCGGCTACCGCGGCGGGAATGTTCGATGGGATGCAGTACCTTGCCGGCGCATTCGTGGGGATGGGGGTGGGCTACGTCACCACCCGGTGGGGATGGGAGGCCTGGCACTGGGCGCCGATCCCGTTCGCTCTGGCGGGCGCCTGGCTGATGTCGCGGATCTGGAACGCGGTGCCGAAGGGGAGGACACCATGATCGTCATGAAGTTCGGCGGCACGTCGGTCGAAGACTCACACGCGATGCGGAACGTGGCGTCGATCGTCCGGCGGAACCTCGTCCGCCGCCCGCTTGTCGTGGCTTCGGCGTGTGCCGGGGTGACGAATGCCCTCCTTGCCCTCGCACGGGGCGCGCGCGAGGCGGGGCGTGAGAAGGCCCTCGACCGCCTGGAAGAGCTGAGGCTGCGCCACAGGAAAATCGCCCACGATCTCTTCGCCGGGGAGATACTCTTCACCGTCCAGTCTCAGGTCGACGCACTCGTGGATGAGCTGCGGGATCTTGTCAAGAGCATTGCCATACTGGGAGAGCTGACCGATAGGTCGCTCGACACGTTCGCCGGGTTCGGGGAGCGCCTCTCGACGCTCCTCCTGTTTCACCATATGAAGCAGGAAGGGATGCCGTGCGTCCTCGTCAACGCCCAGGACGTCATGATCACGAACGCCGAGTATACAAAAGCCGTCCCGCTCTTTACTGAAATCAACCGGCGGGCGCGGGAGATCATCGCTCCGCGGCTCGAGAGCGGCCAGGTTGTGGTGACGCAGGGATTCATCGGGGCCACGGCACAGCGGATCCCGACGACGATCGGCAGGGGGGGGTCCGACTATTCGGCGGCGATATTCGGCGCGGCACTGGATGCGGAGGAGATACAGATCTGGACGGACGTGGACGGCGTGATGACCTCCGATCCTTCCGTGATTCCCGAGGCCCGTGTGATCGAAGAGATGACGTTCCGCGAGGCGGCCGAGCTCGCCTATTTCGGAGCGAAGGTTCTTCACCCGGCGACGATCCTCCCGGCGGTGCAGAAAAACATCCCGGTCCGTGTCCTCAACTCAAAGAGACCCGACGTCCCGGGGACCGTGATCGTCGGGGAGGGGGGAGAATCGGGCGAGCGGGTCGTCAAGTCTATCGCGTACAAGGAGGGGATCACGCTCATCACGATCACATCGACCCGGATGCTGATGATGCACGGTTTCCTGGCCCGCGTCTTCGAGGTCTTTGCCTCGCACGACACGAGCGTGGACGTCATCGCCACGTCCGAGGTGAGCCTCTCGCTCACAGTCGATTCGCGCTCGAATCTGGAGGCGATCTTCGGGGAATTGAAGATGATCGCAGATGTGGAAGAGGAGCCCGACAAAGCGATATTCTGCGTTGTCGGGGAACGCCTGAAAAAGACACGGGGCATCGTCACGAGCGTGTTCTCGACGCTGGACCGGGAGGAAATCCCGGTGAGTATGATCTCTCTCGGTGCGTCGGAGATCAACGTCACGTTCGTCGTCGACGGAAAGGACATCCGGCGAACCGCGCAGGCGCTGCACCGTGCCTTTTTCCCGGAGCGCTGACACCCTCGGCACTTGCATTAGTCTGCAGATTGTGTAGATTATAATCTTGTGTTAGTGTGGCACAAGCAGCCGCGTTGTGCAATCCGTCATGTTCATTTCCATGCCCGTTCCTATGATGTCTGTGGACGGGCATTTTCTTTTCTGGTCGTCTCGATACCGTGCGCACATCCTCAGGAGGACGAATGGATCACCCGCTCAACCACAACGAACTCTACAGGCTTCCGTGGACGCTCCCCGACAATGCCATCAGCTGGCTGGAGCCGACGAGTCAGTGCAATCTCTATTGCGACGGTTGCTACAGGAAAAACGAGCCGAACGGGCACAAGACCCTCGCGCAGGTGCGGAGCGAGCTCGACACGTTCAAACGCCTCCGCAAAACCGACGGAGTCTCCATTGCGGGGGGGGATCCGCTGACGCACCCGCAGATCGAAGAGATCGTCGCGATGGTCGCCGCCGATGGGGACAAGCCGATCATCAACACCAACGGACAGCTCCTGACCGTGGAGAAGCTCCGGGCTCTCAAGAAAGCGGGTGTGCAGGGTTTCACATTCCATATCGACAGCGGACAGAACCGTCCCCACATGAAGGGGAAAACTGAGGTGGAGCTCAACGACCTGCGGCTGAAGTACGCCCGCATGCTCGCGGATGCCGGCGGCATCTCCTGCGCATTCAACGCCACGGTCTACGAACACACGCTGAAAGACGTCCCCGCGATACTCGCCTGGGGACAGGAGCACATCGATATCGTGCACATACTCGTGTTCATCGCCTACCGTGCCGCGCCGGTCAAGAAGGGGTTCAAATACATGGTGGGGGGGAGCGAGATCGACATGACGCCGATCGCGTATGCGATCGACGAAGACAGGAAGATCTCGATACTCTCGAACGACATCGTGGACACGATCCGGACGAAGAATCCCGGCTTCCAGCCCTGCGCGTACCTCAACGGTACCGAACGGCCCGATCACTTCAAGTGGCTCGTCACGCTCCGGATCGGAACGAGTGAGAAAATCTACGGCTATGCCGGCCCGAAGCTCATGGAGCTCTCGCAGACGCTCCATCACCTGACGAAGGGGTCGTACCTCGCCTACACGCGCCCCCGCACGCTGGGGCGCGCCAAATCGATGCTCGCGCTCTCCCCTCTCGACGAGGGTCTTGCCCGGACGACTGGTGCGTACATGCGCGACGTTGCGCGCGCTCCCTGGAAGGCATTCTCAAAACTGCACATGCAGTCCGTGATGATCATACAACCTGCGGACATGATGGAGAACGGCGCCCTGAGCATGTGCGACGGCTGTCCGGATATCACCGTGTATGACAACAAACTCGTCTGGTCGTGCAGGATGGAGGAGCTGATCAATTTCGGAGACTGGATCCGGCCTGTGCCGGAAAAACAGGCCGGCTCATGACGGCGGGGAGGAATAGCGTGTCGTTCCGCTAAGGCTGAAGTATCTGATGCTTGAAACCCGTGATGTCAATCCTGTCTGAGAGCCACGCGCCGAGTCCCTCACCGTACTTGTTCATGTAGTACACGGGGCTGAGTTCCCTTTCCTGGAGGCTCCCTGCGGGGAGGAGCCCCGCCGCCGCCTTTTCTATCTGGCGCACTGCCGTCTCGTTCCGCCTCTTCTGGGCCGCGACCGACTTCTCCCTGAGCACCCCGATGTTCACGTCAATCTTGGATGAGACGGTCTCCAGGGCACCGAGAAGCGTCGGGTCAATTTCGTTCAGGCCGAATTTAAGCTCGCCGACCGCTTCATGCAGCGTCTTCGTGACGTTTGCAAAGAGCGCATCAAGCTTGATCTCCGATATCTGTTCCACCACCTTCGCGGTGACCTTGCCAATATCCCCCAGGAATTCAGGGAGTTCCAGCCCGTATTTCTCCATTGCACGAACGAGGTTTGTCTGTACCAGCGAGAGGCTTGCACGCGGGTATATGACCGGCTGCGGGACACCCAGGTCCTCGTATAGCGGCTGCAACTGCGCGTGGTAAGCGATTTCCGAGGGCCCTCCAACGTAGCTGACGGTCGGGAGGAGCATGTCCTGGCAGAGAGGCCGGAGCACGACGTTGGGGCTGAGTTGCTCCGGAGTCTGGGCGGCAATATCGAGGAGTTGCTCCTTCGTGAAAAATGCCCGGGTCCCTTTGAGACTGAAATCGTTCTCCCGCGGTTCTATCAGGTAACGCCCTCCTTTGTGGAATAGAAACAGATTGATCGATTTAGGTTTTACCTGGGCATGGTATCTCCTTTCCAGTTCGGCACTTCGCTGAATAATCATCTGGGAAATTCGAGGGAACTCCTGGAGCTCTCTCTTGAAGAGGGGGGTGAGCAGCCTCTTCAGCCTGGGTGCATTGGGTGTGAGAAATACAAGCCCGGTTCCGGGAAGCAGCCTGTTCATCCATAATTGGAACGCCCGGTTGAATGTGGCACCCGGTGCGTAACACTCCCTCAGGGCGGCGATAAGAGAGGGTGTATACTCGGTTCTCGCGAGCGACGATTCCAGCTTATCTATCGTGCTCCGGATTGTCTCATCGAAGACCATTTCACCCACGGCGCCGACGTTCTTCTCGGGCATGATCCCCCCGGGGAGGTATTCGATGCGGACCGGCACGTTCTCCTGGTCAAGCACTGAGACGTGATTCATCTCCTGGAAGTCGTGGTCCTCTCCTTCGATCCAGAAGACCGGCACAAAATTTCTCCCGGGAAACTTCATCGTCAGCTTCTGCGCCAGCCCGATTGCCGTAATCGCCTTGTACAGCGTGTAGAGCGGCCCGCCGAACAGCCCGACCTGTTGCCCGGTGACGACGGCGTACGTTCCCGCCTTCCCGAGAAGCCGGATATTTTCTTCTGTCCTGGGTGATTCACCACCGGTGGAATTCTGCTCGGCAAGGACCTCCTGGAGCGTGCGCCTGTCGATCTTCGAGGCATCGATCGCGTTGATGACCGATTCAAACGAGGCGTTCTCCCTGAAGTTGGTAGGAAAGAAAGGTCGCACCTGTTCGTAGTCATACACATAGTCAAAAAAGAGGTCGGAGAATCCACCCGCGGCGGGGGGGAGCGTCCTGTAGTCGATCCATTCCATGATTGCACTTTCCAGGGGGTGTCGGAGTTGTCGTCAAATCGGTCTCAAATATACCTGATTCAATCAGGAGAAGCAAACGGCGTTGAATTTCTTTACACTTATCGGCGTTTCAGAGACACTACATGAAGATCTCCGCATTAGTTGTTGACTTTTCGTATAGACTTGTGTACATTTGCCCACTGGCTCATTGGAATACGCTCCTACGACGCCGCAATCACGAACATCTGACTCTGTTGGTCTTCAATGTTGCATTGTGTACCGTTCTTTACTCTGCATCCTTTTGCCGAGCGCGACGCCCTCACTGACAGTGCCCCCCCTCATCTTTTCATGACCCTGAAATCACCGACCTATTTCGCATGGCCGGCGGCATGTCCGTCTGCCCATACGTTGAGGCTTGACCATGGCTGATGACCAGAACCTGAACCTCCAGCCCCCGGCCGCGCTTCCCCCGGCTCCCGGGGTGCAGTCCGCACCACCGAGGCCGCCCCTCCCGGAGGTGAGGAAGCCCAGACAGGACAAGCCGCCGGAAAACGACCGGGGGATCTGGCGAATGAGCCGCAAGAGCTTCCTGAACGTCGCCGGATGGTTTGCGTTTTTTTCGTTTATAGGGACGGCTACCGTCGCAGCGATCCGGCTGATGGTACCCCGCGTGCTCTACGAGGCCCCCTCCGCCTTCAAGGCCGGATTCCCCGGCGATTTCGTCGTGGGGGAGGTGAACGAAAAGTACAAGGATGATTTCAGAGTGTGGATTGTCAGGGAGACCGATGGTTTCTACGCGCTCTCGGCGATCTGTACGCACCTGGGATGCACGCCCCGCTGGCTTCCCTCGGAGGACAAGTTCAAGTGTCCATGCCACGGGAGCGGGTACCACAGGGACGGGATCAATTTCGAGGGCCCAACGCCACGACCTCTGGAGCGTCTTAAGATCACCTTGGATGATGACGGCCAGATCCTCGTGGACCGGAGCATCAAGTTCCTCTATGAAAAAGGGGAGTGGTCGAAACCCGGGGCGTATTTGAAGTACAACGGCTAGACAGGAGGGGATCGGCACCATGCTCGGCATACTCGACACGCTGCGCGAGAAGATGCAAAAGACGGAAGTCTACAAATCCGTCTTCCGCCACAACTACCAGGACACACAGCGGAACAGGGCGCTGCAGATCGTCGACAACGTTTTCCTCCACCTCCACCCGGTCCGCATCACGCGGCATGCGACCAATATCGGGTTCACCTGGGGTATGGGCGGGATCACGTTCCTCCTGTTTATCGTCCTGACGGTCACAGGCGTCATACTTATGTTCTATTACCGTCCGGCCGCCGAGTACGCGTACGACGACATGAAGTACCTCATGAACGACGTCGCTTTCGGTCCGCTGATGAGGAACATGCACCGGTGGGCCGCGCACGCGATGGTGATCACCGTGATGCTCCATATGTTTCGCGTGTTCCTCACCGGATCGTACAAGGCACCGCGCCAGTTCAACTGGGTGGTCGGCGTCATACTCCTCACGCTGACACTCTTCCTGAGTTTCACCGGCTACCTGCTCCCCTGGGACCAGCTTGCCATCTGGGCGGTGACCGTGGGGACCAACATGGCGAGAGCGACGCCCCTGCTGGGGAGCGAGGGACCGTTCGGTCCCGAGCTCGGCATGAAGATCAACAACGACGTCCGGTTCGTCCTGCTGGGAGGGACGCAGGTCGGACCCCCGACGCTGCTCCGGTTCTACGTGCTCCATTGCATATTTCTCCCCCTTGTCGGTTCGACGCTCATGATCGTCCATTTCTGGCGCATAAGGAAAGACGGCGGCATCTCCGGGCCCGATCCGGACGCGAAGAAGAACTGACGCCACGCACCCCAACAGAAAGACGTACCGACGATGCACCACCTGATCTCGATACTCTCCAAACCGGACAACGTCCCTATCGTGCTCATGCTGGTCCTGACGATCTTCTACACCTGGCACTCGATGTCGAAGGCGTCGAAAAACGACAGGCAGGGTTCACCGGAGGAGGCCATGCTTTCAGACAAGGTCCAGGTCTGGCCGTACCTCGTGAAAGTCGAGTTCCTTGCGGCGCTGCTTGTCATGGCGATACTCACCGTCTGGTCGATCACGCTGAACGCGCCGCTCGAGGCGCCGGCGAATCCGTCGCTGACGCCCAATCCTTCGAAGGCCCCCTGGTACTTCCTCGGGCTGCAGGAAATCCTTGTGTATTTCGATCCCTGGATCGCCGGGGTCACCATTCCCACGCTCATCATCGTGGGTCTTTGCGCAATCCCTTACATCGACATCAACCAGAAGGGGAACGGCTATTACACGTTCAGGGAGCGCAGGTTCGCCATTCTCACGTTCTGTTTTGGCTTTCTTGTCCTCTGGGTCTCGCTTATCGTTCTGGGGACGTTCTTCCGCGGGCCCGGGTGGAATCTCTTCATGCCTTGGGAGGAATGGGACACCCACCGGGTGGTGTCGCTCACCAACGTGGACTGGTCGGAGCTGTTCGGCGTCCCGACGCGGAGGGTCGATGATTCGCTCAACCCCGCCGCGATGGCGATAGGCACGGTCACGATACTCGCCTGGTTCAGCCTCGGATTCATATTCTATTTCTGGAAAAAGAAGAGCGACGTCATACGAAAGCTTGGGCCCCTTCGCTACTCGATCGTTGCAGGCCTGTTCCTTATCATGACGGCGCTCCCGGTCAAGATCATACTCCGGCTGACGCTGAACATCAAGTACATTCTCGTCACCCCCTGGTTCAATATCTGAAGTGGAAAACAAGGAGAGAGGCGTGTTCACAAAGCGCTCACCGCGCCCCATAGAGGAGCGCAATTACAGCGTCTACTATATAGTGTTTGCAGGATTCCTCTTCCTCGGGACGATGTGGGCTGTGGTCGATGAGGTTGTCACACGCCGGCCATGGAAGGATGTCCAGAAGGACTACCAGGTGCTCGCGACCCGGAAGATGAGCGAACAATACGACCAGGCGGTGGCGGAGCTTGATTCCTCCGCCTTGGTGGAACTGAGCGCCAGGCTTGCCGCTTCGCAGGACTCGATGTCGTCCCCCGTGTATGCCGCGGCGCTCGCCGGGTACGACGGCGTGCGGGAGTCGCTGGCAAAGGAAAATCGCAGGTACCAGTTTGCCAAGAGCCGCGGTGACGAAGCCTACTATTTCTACAAGAAGTCGCTTCACGAAGGGGAGGAGAACCCGAAGGAGAAGGAGCGCCTGGCAGGGGACGAATCGGAGATGGCCTCCCATCAGGCTGCGATAAGCACTCTCGAGAAGGAAAGGGACTCGCTTCTCGCCGTCCTGAACAGGTACCGGGCGGAGGTGAGAAAGAACCAGAGCGCGCTGACGGATCTCCGGAAAAAGACCGACAAGTGGGACGCGAAGGTGAAAAAGGCCGAAGGGGCCCCGATTGAGATCAAACAGGTCATGCTGGTCGACTATGACAAGAACCCGTTCAACGATGCCAAGGCGCGCATCGACAGGTGTCAGACCTGCCACCAGGGCTGGAACGAAGATGTGATGGAAGATGTTCCTCAGCCATACAGGAGGCACCCGCTCCCGGCTCTCCTGGCACTTCACAAGCCCGAAATCATGGGGTGCACCACGTGCCACCGGGGACAGGGGACCGCCTTGACCGCCGCGACCGCACACGGAGAGGGGGATCCCTTCTGGGAAAACCCGCTCCTGAAAGGGATAGATGTCTGGGCGTCATGTACCACATGTCATGAGAATCAGAGCCACCTGGACGGGGCACCGGTCTACTCTTCGGCGAGGCGCACTATTATAGAATCCGGATGTTTCGGCTGCCATGAGATCAAGGGATACACCGACCTGCAGCGGATCGGGCCCGAACTCGGGAAGATAGCACATAAAACGGACCCGCAGTGGATATTCCGCTGGGTGCGAAACCCCAAGGAGTACAACCCGCACACCCGGATGCCGAACTTCCGCTTCTCGGACGATCAGGCCGAAGCGATCACCGCGTACCTCGTCGATGTTTCGTCACGCGCTCCCTTTACGATCGCACACGGGGCATACGCCGGGGGGAACGCCGCAAAGGGGAAAGAACTTGTGGAATCCGTCGGGTGCCTGGCCTGCCATTCGATCGGGGAGCAGACGAAGGTCCGGGAGCTTCGCGGCAGCAGCTATGATATGGCCCCCGAGCTGACGCGCGTCGGGAGCAAGGTGACGCCCGACTGGATTTACGACTGGGTGCGCAACCCGCGTCATTACAACCCGACGACGAAGATGCCGAACCTGAGACTGACGGACGGGGAAGCGCGGGACGTCACCTCGTACCTCTCCACGCTGAAAGACGGCCGGGCGCCGGGCGAGAAAATCCTGGACCTGGGGACGGCCGCAACGATCAAAAGGGGAGAGGGGCTCATAAGAGAATACGGATGCAGCGGCTGCCATCTGATCCCGGGGATGGAAAAGGAGAGCCGCGTGTCGGTCTCCCTCTCCAACTTCGGCCGCAAGCGGGTTGAAGAGATGGATTTCGGAGATACGAAGATCCCCCACACCTGGCAAGAATGGGTGTCCGCCAAGCTGAAGAACTCGCGTGCCTTTCAGACCGACCGGATTGTCCAGAAGATGCCGGTGTTCTCGTTCAGCGACGATGAGATTGCGCGCGTGAGACTTTTCCTGCTCTCGCAGACGAAAGACCAGCCTGACGCCAGGTATATTCAGGCCTTCGATGCGAAGCAGCAGCAGATCGAAACAGGGAGGAAGATTGCGTACCAGTACAACTGCCAGCAGTGCCACCAGCTTGAGAACGAAGGGCGGTTTATCTCCGCGATCATCGACGATCCCGCATTCCTTCCCCCTATCATCACCGGAGAGGGGAAAAAGGTGCAGGAACCGTGGCTGCATGATTTCCTGAAGAACCCCTCCGTCGCCGGGTCGCCGAACACAATACGGCCGTGGCTGAAGACAAGGATGCCGACGTTCTCGCTGACCGACGCCGAGATCTCCGCGCTCACGAAATACTTTCTCGGCCTGAGCAACCAGGAGCTCGAGCTGAGGGACTACCGTGCGTTCCAGCCCGACCCGGTCCTGCTCCCCGTCGGTAAATCGATATTCACGGATTTCCAGTGCATCAAGTGCCATCCGTCGGGGCCGCCCCCCCGGCCCGGCGAGGCGACGACCTCCGACCTTGCGCCGAACCTGACGAAGGCGCGGGACCGGTTGAAGCCGGAGTGGATCGTGGAATGGCTTGCGGATCCGAACAAACTGCAGGAAGGGACGAGGATGCCGACGTTCTTCCCTGACGGCCAGTCACCGCTCCCCGACGTTCTCGGCGGTGATGCGCGAAGGCAGATCACCGCGATACGGGATTATGTGGTCAGCATCGGACAGCCGGCACGGTCTCAGGTGTCGACACGCTGAGTGTGAAACATCATACAAACAAAACATACATGGTAGGGAGGCAGCACAATGAATTGCAGATCCGTTGCGGTAGCGGCGCTGTTAATCGCCTGCGCGGGAGTCGCCACGGCAGGTGACGTAACCGGGAAAGTGTCATTTTCGGGAAACGCACCGAAACCGGCGCGCATCATGATGAACGCCGATCCGGTGTGCGTGAAGCAGCACAAGACCCCGGTCGTCGGTGAAGAGGTTGTCGTCAACCCGAACGGGACGCTGAAAAACGTTCTCATCTATGTGAAGGAGGGGCTGGGGAGCAGGAAGTTCGATCCGCCGGCGGCCAAACTGGAATTCGAGCAGAAGGGCTGCCAGTATACGCCGCACGTCCTCGGCATACAGGTCGGACAGGAGCTGGAAATAGTGAACGGCGACCCGACGCTTCACAATGTCCATTCGCTTTCGAAGGAGAATGCACAGTTCAACGTCGCCCAGCCGAAGCAGGGGATGAAGCTGACGAAGAAATTCGACAAGCCCGAAGTGTTCAAGGTGAAGTGCGAGGTGCACACATGGATGAGCGCCTATATCGGCGTCTTCAGTCATCCATATTTTGCCGTCACGGCCGACGACGGCTCGTTCAGGCTGAAGAACCTCCCGGCCGGAGACTACACAATCGAGGCGTGGCACGAGAAGTACGGCACGCAGACGATGAAAGTGAAGGTTGCGGCGAGCGGGGGGGCCACGGCGGATTTCAAGTACGAGGGGAAATGAGCGGGCATCCGGGACACACACGCGAAAGGGACAATTCCAGTGAGTGAAGCCGCACCAGGCGCTCATGCCGGGGTCCACACGGACCACCACGCCCCCCCGGGGTTCTGGCGCACATACGTCTTCTCGCAGGATCACAAGACGATCGGGATCCAGTATGCGATCACGGCCCTCCTCTTTCTCCTGTTCGGATTCACGTTGATGATGATCATGCGCTGGCAGCTTGCGTATCCCGGCCAGTCGATTCCGTTCATCGGAAAATTCTTCGGCGACGCGAATGCGCCCGACGGCGTGATGCTCCCCGAATTCTACAACCAGCTGGGCGCCATGCACGGGACGATCATGGTGTTCCTCGGCGTGGTCCCGCTGGCCGTGGGTGCGTTCGGCAACTACGTCATGCCCCTGCAGATCGGCGCGCCCGACATGGCGTTCCCGAAGCTCAACATGATGAGCTACTGGATCTACTTCGTCGGCGGCCTCACGATGCTCTCGAGCTTCCTGATCCCGGGCGGCGCCGCCGCATCCGGATGGACCTCCTACGCGCCGCTGTCGGTGATCGCGACCGCTGGACAGACGGTCTGGCTCTTCGGGATGATCTGCCTGATCACGTCGTCACTCCTGGGGTCGGTCAACTTCATCACCACGATATTCCAGCTCAGGGCGAAGGGGCTCTCCTTCATGCGCCTGCCGTTCTTCGTCTGGGCGCAGCTCGTCACCTCGTTCCTCCTCCTGCTCGCGTTCCCCCCCCTGGAGGCGGCCGGCGTTCTCCAGCTCATGGACAGGCTCGCCGGAACAAGCTTCTTCATGCCCAGCGGGCTCGTGGTCAGCGGCCAGCCCCTGGCTTATTCGGGGGGCGGCAACCCGCTCCTCTGGCAGCACCTGTTTTGGTTCCTTGCCCACCCGGAGGTGTACGTCCTGATCCTGCCGGCGATGGGGATCGTGGCGGAGATCATCGCCAACAACACGCGGAAACCCCTCTGGGGCTACCGCTCCATGGTCTCTGCCACGGTGTTCCTGGGTTTTATGTCGTTCGTCGTCTGGGCGCATCACATGTTCCTCACCGGGATGGGGACGGTGATCAGCTCCTTCTTCCAGGCGACGACAATGATCATCTCGATCCCCTCGATCATCATACTGACGGCGCTGTTCCTCTCGCTCTGGGGAGGATCGATACGTTTCACAACTCCCATGCTCTTCGCTCTCGCGTTCCTGCCGATGTTCGGGATCGGGGGACTGACGGGTCTCCCCCTCGGGCTCGCCCCCGCGGACATCCACCTGCACGATACCTATTACGTGATCGGCCATTTCCACTACGTCGTTGCTCCGGGGACGCTCTTCGCGCTCTTTGCGGGGCTGTACTACTGGTTCCCGAAGGTGACGGGGAGGAAGATGAACGACACGCTGGGGAGAATCCATTTCTGGTTCTCCTTTGCATTCATCAACGGCGTGTTCATGCCGATGTTCATCCAGGGACTTGCGGGGGTGTCGCGGCGCCTGTACGACGGCGGGGCGATGTACTCGCATGCGCAGGGGGTAATGCACCTCAATGTCTTCATGTCGGTCTGTGCCTGGTGCCTGGGCCTCGCCCAGATTCCCTTCATCATCAATTTCTTCTGGAGCATCTGGAAGGGGAAGAAGGTGTCCGACAACTACTGGGATGCGACGACGCTCGAGTGGTCCGCAGCGACTTCCCCGCCGATGGCGCACGGAAATTTCGCGACTCCCCCGGAAGTGTACCGGGGGCCCTATGAATACAGCCCTCCCGGCAGCGGCAGGGACTTCCTGCCGCAGAACAAACCTGAGGAGGCGCGCTAGCGATGGAGATACCGTATACCGTCGAACCGCGGCCGGACACCGGCGTCTACAACGCGAAGCTCGGGATCTGGCTTTTCCTGGCGTCAGAAGTGATGCTCTTCGGCGCGCTCTTCTCGTCGTATGTCCTCCTCCGGGTCGGTGCGACGACATGGCCGCACGGGTACGAGCACCTGAACATCCCTCTTGCGACCGTGAACACGGTGGTCCTTATCACGTCCAGCGTGACAATGGTGATGTCGTGGGCGTCGCTGGCGATGAAGGACATTCGGAAATACCGGGTGTACATGGGATCGACCGTGGCCCTGGCGTGCGTCTTCCTGGTGATCAAGGGATTCGAGTATGCCGCGAAGTTCGAGCACGGCCTCTACCCGAGCGGGAGCACGTTCCTGGCGATCTACTTCACGCTCACCGGACTCCACGGTCTCCACATCATCGGCGGGATCATCGTCAACTGCTACCTGCTGGGGCCCGGGACCAGAATGTGGAAGACCGACCCGGCACGGTTCACAAACCGGGTCGAAGTCGCCGGCCTCTACTGGCACTTCGTGGACCTTGTCTGGATATTCCTGTTCCCCGTCCTCTACTTACTCTAGGAGCCTTCTGTGGAAACTGCAAGCGCCGAGAGCGTCAGGAAGCATGTCAGGGTCTACGTGACCGTGTTTGTGGCGCTCATGGCCCTCACGCTGATCACGGTGACGATATCCACGCTTCACCTTCAGCCCGCCGCCGCCATCATCGTGGCGCTCTGCATCGCGGCCCTGAAGGCGTCGCTCGTGGCCGCCTATTTCATGCACCTCATTTCCGAGAAAAAGCTCATTTACGCCGCGCTGACGCTCACCGTCGTCCTTTTCCTGGTGCTGATGGTGCTTCCGGTGTCTCACTTTGCCGACAGGGGGCTCTGATATGTCCCTCAAAGCGTTCCATCTCCTTTTTGTCACTGCGTCCGTGGTGCTCGCATTCGGCTTCGCGGCCTGGGCCTTCGAGGCGTATTCCTCGCGGGGGGAGGGAGGAACTCTCCTTCTGGCTCTCCTGTCACTCCTGTTCGGCGCCGGGCTTGTCGTCTATGGCGTCAGGGTCCGTACCAAACTGAAAGGCATGGGTATCCAATGAACAACCATCCTCTACGCATCTTTCTCCTTCTGGCGGTACTGTGGGGCTTCGCGGTCCTCCACGCCGGTGCATGTCCCGTCTGCTACGGCGCGCCCGATTCCCCGTCGACCCAGGGCATGACCGCGGCGATATTCAGCCTCCTTGGTGTGACCGGCGGAGTGCTTGCGGCGTTCGCAACGATGTTTCTCAGGATCCGCAGGCGGACCCGGGCGATGCTCCGGGAAGCGGTCCTCTCCCCGTCCCTGCACAACACGACAGTCAAGGAGGCTGAATTTCATGGGTGAATTCCTGGGACTCCCGTTCGACGCGTCCGCACACGGGCCGCTCATCGACAGGATGATCATTCTTGTTCACTGGCTGATGCTGGTCCTGTTCACAGGATGGGGAAGTTATTTCGTCTATGTCCTCCTGCGGTTCCGACGCTCAAGAAACGCGAAGGCGGACTACCGCGGCGTGCGCAATCATGCCTCCAGCTACCTTGAGGGGGTTGTCGCCGTGATCGAAGCCGTTCTCCTCATCGGCTTCGCGATTCCCCTCTGGTCGATGCGCGTCAACGACATCCCCCCCGAGACTGATGCCACGGTTGTCAGGATGGTGGCGGAGCAATTCGCGTGGAACGTCCACTACCCCGGGCCGGACGGGGTGTTTGGAAAAACAGACATCAGCCTCATCTCGCCTGAGAACCCTCTCGGCCTTGACAGGAACGATCCAGCGGCAAAGGACGATATCGTGACGATCAACCAGCTCAACCTTCCGGTCGGGAAACCCGTCATCATACACCTGAGCTCGAAAGATGTGATCCACAGCCTCAATCTCCCCCTGTTCCGGGTCAAGCAGGATGCCATCCCCGGGCAGAGCATACGCGTCTGGTTCACGCCGACGGTGACAACAGCCGACATCCAGCACACGATGGCGAGGAAATTCGCCGTCCCCTCCGGAAAAGTTCCCGATGAGCTCGCCTCACTCGTGACGCTCGCCGATTACACGGGGAAGGACGGGCAGGTGGTGCTCGCGAAGGGGGCTTCCCTGACCGATGATGTTCTTCCCGCGCTCCGGGATGCCGGAATTGTGGAGGTCGTCCTCGCACCCGAAACTCCGACGGAGATCGCCTGCGCACAGCTGTGCGGGCTAGGACACTTCCGGATGCGTGGTTTCGTGACGGTGCAGACGGCGGAAGAGTACAAGGCGTGGGTCGCCGATCAGGAAGCGCAGATTTCGCAGTGACAATGAACTCCATCCTTCCTCTGCACCGCTTTGCCCTCTTCACCGCGTGCGCGACATTCTGCCTGGTGATTGCAGGCGGACTCGTCACAAGTACCGGCTCGGGCCTTGCGGTGCCCGACTGGCCCCTCTCCTACGGGCAGGTGATGCCCCCTATGGTGGGAGGGATACTGTACGAACATGGCCACAGGATGGTGGCGACGTTTGTGGGGCTGCTCACCACGATCCTCGCCCTGTGGCTCTGGCGAAAGGACGACCGCCCCTGGGTGAGAGTGCTCGGAGTGACGGCTCTCGGAGCGGTTATACTGCAGGGAGTGCTGGGCGGGCTGACGGTGCTCTACCTGCTGCCGACTCCGGTCTCCGTCGCACATGCGACGCTCGCCCAGTCTTTCTTTTCGTTGACGGTCCTCCTTGCCCTCGTCACCTCCCGGGGGTGGAGGGAATCAGGAGCAGAGCCGCTCCCCGCCGCAGCGAGGACCCGCTTTTTCATCCTTGCAGCCGCGGGAGCCGTATTCCTCCAGCTGGTTTTGGGTGCCTGGATGCGGCACAGCGACGCAGGGCTGGCGATACCGGATTTTCCGCTTTCTTACGGGCGCCTGCTCCCCCCTCCGGGTGCGGAAGGACTTGCATGGATCAACGAACAGCGGACACAGTCTTATGATCTCCCTCCGGTCGAGGCCTCGCAGGTCTGGATACATTTCGCCCACAGAGCCGGCGCGCTCCTTGCGGGATTCACGGTGATCGCCTGCGGCGTTCACATACTCAGGGCGCACCCTTCGGATCAACGGCTGCGAGAACCTGCTCTCGTCATGATGTTGCTCGTCCTCGTCCAGTTCCTCCTGGGAGCACTTACGGTCTGGACCGGGAAAGGTGTCCAGATCGCGACGGCGCATGTCGCGACGGGGGCATTGCTCTTTGGCTCCTGCGTGGTACTGGCCGCCCGCTCATTCCACCTGTACTCCCTGCCGGCCACAGAACCGGGGTTCTCTGTCTCTCCTCAAGCGACACGGACATGAGAACGGACATGACGACGCGCGGGAGCGGGACCCTGGCTTTCGATCGATCACGCGCGATGGATTACATCACGCTCACGAAGCCGGAACTGACGATTCTTTCTGTCCTGACGGCGCTTGCCGGATACTATCTGGGGGCAGGGGGTGTGCTGCAGGGGATCGGTTTAATCCATACGCTGCTCGGAACCGCGATGGTGGGAGGCGGATCCGGCGCCCTCAACCAGTACATCGAACGCCGGTTCGATGCGCAGATGAAACGGACAGAGAACCGGCCTCTCCCCTCCGGACGGATTGCACCCCTCGAGGCGCTTCTGTTCGGGCTGCTTCTCTCGTGCGGGGGGATAGTGTACCTGGCAGTCTCCGTCAATATGCTGACCGCGCTGCTTGCCGCCGTCACGTGCGTCACGTACCTCTCGCTGTACACGCCCTTGAAGCGGCTCACACCGCTGGCGACGCTTATCGGCGGAATTCCCGGAGCCCTCCCGCCGGTGATGGGATGGACCGCGGCTACCAACGAGATCAGCTCCGGGGCTCTCATCCTCTTCGGCATCCTTTTCTTCTGGCAGATGCCCCACTTCCTCTCGCTCGCCTGGATGTACCGGAAAGACTACGCCCGGGCCGGATACCGTCTCCTGGCCGTCATGGATGCAGGGGGGGGCAGGACCGCCACACAGGCCCTTCTCCACACATGTCTGTTGATACCGGTCTCACTCCTCCTCCTCAGGTGGGGTGGAGCGGGGGTGATTTACGGCGTGTCTGCGGCGGTACTCGGGGCCGGGTTCCTCCTCTTCGCAGTTCTTCTCCTTTTGCGGCGGACAAACGGGGCGGCAAGGAAGCTCTTCTTTGCCTCGCTGATGTATCTCCCGGCGTTGATGCTGGCAATGGTGCTCGACCGGGTATTTCGCTGAGGTTTCCGGTGAACATCCACGACCTCCCCCTGCTCAATGCTCTCCTGAACGGATCCAGCGCACTCTGCCTTCTTGCAGGGTTCTACTTCATACGACGGCTGGAAATCCGGAAACACCGTGTATGCATGATAGCCGCGTTCGTATGCTCCGCACTTTTTCTTATATCCTACGTCGTCTATCATGCCAATGTCGGGAGCATCCGCTTCGCCGGCGAAGGGAGTGTCCGTGCACTCTACTTCACGATACTTGTCTCACACACGCTCCTGGCTGCGACAGTCCCGGCGCTCGCCATTATCACGCTGAGAAGGGCTCTCCGTGCCAGGTTTGAACAGCATAGGAAGATTGCCAGATGGGTTCTTCCTGTCTGGCTTTATGTCTCGGTTACGGGGGTTGTGATATACCTGATGCTCTACAGGATCTACCCTTCAGCCTGGGGAGTTTAAAGAGAAAACAGATGAATGCGGTGGGATAACATATTACAGTGAAGTGATTTAGATATCCATATCTAAGATGCAATCTGTCAGCAGATTGGCGAAGTGCATCTTCACTCTGGTTGCCACCTCTGTAACCTCTTCATGGTTCAGCTTCGACAATCCGATACCGGTCGCTTGGTTCGTTATACAGGAGATACCAAGTACTCTCATCCCCAGCGCTGAGGCAAAAGCGGCCTCATGGACTGTGGACATCCCGACAGCGTCCCCTCCCAGTCTGTGTATCATCTCCACTTCCGCTGCGGTTTCGTACGACGGCCCCTTGACTGCTGCATACACCCCCCGCCTGAGGGGGAGGCCGCGGACGGCCGCGTGACGGGATGCATGCTCCGCCAGACCGGCGTCAAACATGTCCCGTTTACCCCCGCGGTCTCCGGGCAGGCCCGGAGCCCGTAACGTCAGGTCGATCTGATCGGTGATAAGCATAAGGTCCCCGGTGGCAAACTGGCGGTTTATCCCCCCCGCTGCGTTCGTCACGACAAGTGTTCCCGCGCCCAGCTCGGCAGCAACAGCAATCGGGAAGAGAACCATGGAAAGATCGTTGCACTCGTAGAGGTGTATCCTCCCCTGGAATACAATCAGATTCCTGCCGCCGAGTTGCGCAGACACGATCTGTCCCTTGTGACCTGGGACGGTCGATCGGGGATACGAGGGGATGCCTCCTGAAGGGAATATGAGTCTGTGGGGAAGAGATTCCGCGTAGTCGCCAAGCCCGGACCCGAGCACGAGTGCGATGTCGGGGGGGGCGGGGAGTCTCGAGCGGAGAAATTGGACCGAGTCGCCGTACGGGCGGGCCTGAAAAAGTCTTTCGAATTCAGGGGGAAGGGTCGGCATGCTTCAGCCTTCAGGGTTTCGGGGGCCGGAAACAGCGCCTGCAACGGGCCTCGTAGGAATCCTTTTCGCCGAGGAGCACGCGCTCACTTGCGTCCGTCGTCCGCTGAGTCCTGTCGGCGGGATTCCCGCAGACCACGCAGATTGCGAGCGTCTTGGTGATGTATTCGGCGACCGCCAGGAGCTGGGGCATCGGCTCGAACGGTTTCCCCCGGAAGTCCTGGTCAAGCCCTGCGATAATCACGCGTTTCCCCCTGTTGGCGAGCTCCTCCGCCACGTCCACGATCCCCATATCGAAGAACTGCGCTTCATCAATCCCGACGACCTGCGCGTCACCGGCGAGCCGGAGTATGTCGGCCGCATTCTCCACTCTCACGGAGAGGAGTCTCGCCTCGCTGTGCGACACGATGTGATCGGGGCTGTAGCGGTCATCGATCCCCGGTTTGAAAATGGCAACCTGCTGCCGGGCTATCTGCGCCCTGCGTATTCTGCGGATCAGTTCCTCGGTCTTGCCGCTGAACATGCAGCCGGCGATGACTTCGATCCATCCGGTCTTTTGCGGGGAGTCGTGGGCTGTCGGGGCGGTCATAGTTCCTGGATCATAATGTTGGTCACCGGGTGGGGGACTCCTTCTGAAAGGTCGGTCCGGCAGCGTCCATAGTATCGAAAAAGGAGGGGACAGTCAATAATCAGGAAGGGAATTCCGACGGGGCGGGGTCGGCCGCGCGCCTCAGCGTGATCCTGGTGAGCTCAGGGGGGCAGTTGAGCCTCATAGGAAGGCCGACTGTTCCGATTCCACGGGATACATACATCTGCGTGTGTCCCCGGCTGTAATTCCCCCAGATATACGGGGAGGCGATCGCGGCGGGTGTGAGGACGAACGGGCCGAGATGTCCGAGCACGATCTGCCCCCCGTGCGTGTGCCCGCTGAGAACGAGGTCCATCCCCATTGACGCCGCCTCCTCCAGGAAGTAGGGGCGGTGGCACAGGAGTACGCGGGGGAGCCCGCCCGGGACTCCTCTGGCGGCACTCCGCATGTGCGACGTCGCCCGGTCGGACCGGCCCACGTCGTCTATTCCCATGAGCGCGAAGCGCGCGCCGTTCTTCGCGATGATGACGCTGTCGTTCCTGAGGAGCCTGACGCCGCAGCCGTCCACTTCCCGTGCAACGCGGTCTGGATCGGGGGCAAAGAAATCGTGGTTCCCCATGACGCCGTAGACGCCGCACGGGGCGCGGAGAGCGCTGAACGACTCGGCAAAAGGATAGACTTCTTCAGTCTGGCTGTTCACAAAATCGCCGGGAACGGCGATGAGGTCCGTGCCGAGCGACATCAGGGCCCTGCAGTACTCATCCATCTGTTTCTTCGTCATGAACGAACTGGAGTGGACATCGCTGACGAGTCCGATCGTGAACCCGTCGAGCGGCACGGGAAGATCACGCACCGGGATGCTGGTCTCTGTGAATTCATACCCGGACCTCCCTGCGAACACTCCGTAGGTCGCCGCGCCGAACGACACCGCGGTAAGCCCTTCCATCCCCCGTACCAGAAATTCGCGCCGTGAAGCGTCGAACCGGATCACGGCAGGAAGTCCTGTCATCCGCCGGAATCCCGGTGCTGTCGGGGGGAGTCGACTGAGCAGCGCCCCGGCAAGCCGGAACGGGAACGCGATGATAATGCCGGCGAGGATTGCGAGTCCCAGCGCGATCGTCGCACCCTCCCAGATGTAAAACGGCCGTGCCAGCAGTGCGGGGATCCAGCGGGGGAGGAGCGACGCGACCGATCCGAGGAACAGGGCGAGAACGAGCACGAGTCCGAGCAGACCAAAGAGCGCAGTGAGCACGGTCTGTGCCCGGGCACTACCGGGGAACCGCGTACGTGCCCACCGCCGGGCCCTTGAATAAACGAGGAACTGCAGGCCTAAGACGATCAAGAGGATAATCAGTCGGAACATTATGAGAGTGCCGGTTGTGACGGTGGAGAGACGCGCCGGTATAATAACGGCAGCGGACCGAAGAATCGCAACAGGTCATTCGCAATATATCAAATCGCAATTCCTCAACTTCATACATCTTGTGAATTCGGGTTTGTTTGACTATATTCCCGCATTTGGGAGACAGCAATCGAAGCACCATGCCACTGACGATCGTCGAGCTCATTCGTAAGCCCTGGGTGCGCAAGCTGGCCATTGCAGCCGGGGCCGCGCTGGCTCTGTTCTTCCTCCTGAACAACGTCGCACTCCCGCTCTACGTCAACCACGGAGGGACACTCTCAGTCCCGAGCGTTTCCGGGCTCCCCCTCGCCGACGCCAAGGCACTGCTCGAGGCAGCGGGGCTCCAGCCTGTGGAAGCCGACACCAGGCCCGATCCCGACCGTCCCCCGGGGACCGTCATCTACCAGAACCCCGTCCCCCAGGCTCTCGTGAAACACGGGAGGCGGGTCTACCTCACGGTGAGCGGTGGCGAGTCGATAGTGGTTGTGCCGCAGCTCCGGGGGCGCTCGATGCGGGACGCGAAGTTCGCACTCGAACGGTACGGCCTCCAGCTCGGTTCGATGAACTTCGAGCCTTCGACCCTTTACCCGGAAAACACCATCATAGCCCAGTCTCTCGGTGCTGATTCCCGGATCGGCAGAGGCGCGCGCGTCAACATTACCGTGAGCAGCGGCGGCGGATCGGGGACGGGTATCAGCGTTCCGAATGTCGTCGGGAGAACGGTAAACGAGGCGGAGAAAATACTCCAGGCGCAGGGTCTCAACGTCGGGAACATCACCTTCCAGCTCAGTTATGAATTGATACCGAACACGGTGGTCGAACAGTTCCCCCGAGCGGGGGAGTCCGTCACCGGAGGACAGAAGATCGACCTGTTCGTTGTGAAGGTCGGCCGCCCCACCGAAGAAATCCAGGTCCCCCGCCAGTAAATGCCTCCATCCATGGTCACGATAGCGGCCTCTCTCCTTGCAGCTGACTTTGCAGATCTCCGGGGGCAGATTGGACTCGCCGAGCAAGGGGGTGCCGACTGGCTGCATCTCGACGTCATGGATGGTCACTTCGTGCCCAATATTACGATCGGGCCTCCGGTGATACGTTCCCTCCGGCGCTACACTTCACTCCCTTTCGACGTCCATCTCATGATAGAGAACCCCGACCTCTACCTCGAGGAATTCCGGAACGCGGGCGCAGACTCGATCACCGTGCATTACGAGACATGTCCCCACCTTCACCGGACGGTCCAGAGGATCAAGAGCCTCGGCGCACGGGCCGGTGTCTGCATCAATCCTGCGACACCCGAGACGCTTCTGTCCGGGATCCTCCCCGACGCCGACATGGTACTGATCATGACGGTGAACCCGGGTTTCGGCGGGCAGAGCTTCATCGGAACGTCCGTCGAAAAAATCCGGAGGACCGCCGCGATGGCGCGCAGCATTCATCCCGGCATCTCACTGGAGGTCGACGGCGGGATCGACGAGTCCACGGTCCGCTCCGTGGTGGAAGCCGGTGCCGGTGTCCTGGTGGCGGGGAAGTCCATATTCGGTGCCCGGGATATCCCCGCTGCAGTGCGCGCTCTCCGCGCGGCCGCCGGGGGGGCGTGATCTCCCGCACACTTCGACCTGGCCGAGGCTCCCCCCGCAAAAAAACCTTGACAATCTCGCCAGGATGCCTTATATTTGAAGCCATAACAAGCTCATATCCTTATTTATTTAGGGAACAATCGGGGAGTCACGCCACACCACTCCCCGGAACGGCGCCCGCCCCATGGTCCTCGACGAGATAGATACCACGATAATGGAGATCCTCCAGAAGAAGGGGAGGACCCGCCGCAACGATCTTGCGGAGGCGGTGGGGCTTTCTCTCCCCTCGGTCAGCGAAAGGCTCCGCAAGCTCGAGGAGAACGGGTACGTCACGGGTTATTTCGCAACCGTCGATCCCAGAAAGCTGGGGAAGGACATCTGCGCGTTCATATTTGTCACCGTGGATTCCTCGAGGCATTATCCCGGCTTCCTGGAGCATACCCACGCGAACGATGAGATACTCGAGTGCCATGCCATCACGGGGGAGGGATCGCACCTGCTGAAGGTCAGGACGGCGAACACGGCGTCGCTCGAGAAGCTCCTTGCGAAAATCCAGGCCTGGTCGGGGGTGTTGAACACGCGGACAAATCTCGTCCTCTCGACGTCGAAGGAGACTATGCGCATCAAGGTTGAGGCTTCGAAATGAGCGCTAGTGCGAACGTGCAGAACAACTCATTCCATATACCATCATAAAGGACATGCTATGGCAAAAAGCTCCGACTCACATCTGACCCGCGTCTTCAAACTGATCAAGGACGAAGGGGTCACGATGATCGACTTCAAGTTCATGGACTTTCCCGGGCAGTGGCAGCACTTCTCGGTGCCGGTCGACAAACTGGAAAATTCGTCGTTCGAAGAAGGCTTCGGATTCGACGGATCGAGCATCCGGGGATGGAAGGCGATCAACGAAAGCGACATGCTGATCGTCCCGGATGCTTCCACCGCGTTCATCGACAGGTTCATCGAAGCGAAAACGCTCAGCCTGATCTGCGACGTCCATGACCCGCTGACGAAGGAACGCTACGAGCGTTGCCCGCGGAGCATCGCCCGGAAGGCGGAAATCTACCTGAAATCGACGGGGCTGGCGGACACCGCCTACTTCGGCGCCGAGGCGGAGTTCTTCATATTCGACGACGTCCGGTTCGACACCACCGAGCACAGCAGCTTCTACTACGTCGACTCTGTCGAGGGGAGGTGGAACTCCGGCCGGGAAGAGATGCCGAACCTGGGTTATAAACCCCGTTACAAGGAGGGGTACTTCCCGGTCCCGCCGACGGACCAGATGCAGGACCTCAGGAACGAGATGACCGCGAACCTGATCGCGGCCGGGCTGGATGTTGAAGCCCAGCACCATGAAGTGGCGACCGCCGGGCAGTCGGAGATCGACTTGAAGTTCGCCCCGCTGCTCCACAGCGCCGACGCGATGCTGCTGTTCAAATACGTCATCAAGAACACCGCCCGGCTCCGGGGCCGAACGGTCACATTCATGCCCAAACCCATATTTGCCGACAACGGGTCGGGGATGCATGTCCACCAGAGCCTCTGGAAGAACGGCAAGCCCCTGTTCTACGGGAACGGGTATGCGAACCTGAGCGAGATGGCGTTGTTCTACATGGGGGGACTCCTGAAGCATGCTCCCGCGCTCTGCGCGATCGCGAACCCGACGACGAACTCCTACAAGCGGCTCGTCCCCGGTTTCGAGGCTCCCGTCAACCTCGCGTATTCACAGCGGAACCGGAGCGCATCGATACGTATCCCGATGTACTCGACGAACCCGAAGACGAAACGGGTCGAGTTCCGTTGTCCGGACGCCGCGTGCAATCCTTACCTTGCCTTCTCCGCGATGATGCTGGCGGGACTCGACGGCGTCATGAACAAGATCGATCCGGGAGAACCGCTTGACAAGGACATCTATGATCTGGCACCCGAGGAACTGAAGAACATCCCCTCGACACCGGGGTCGCTCCAGGATGCGCTGCATGCACTCGAGCAGGATCACGACTTCCTGCTCCGCGGCGACGTCTTCACCGAGGATGTGATCGATGGCTGGATCGAATACAAGATGGACAAGGAGGTCAAGCCGATGGCTCTCCGTCCCCATCCGTATGAGTTCGGTCTCTACTACGACGTGTAAGGTGCTCGTTCCTCCGCAGGCGGCGTCCTCCTGAAAGAATCCGGGGGGGACGCCGCGCTGTTTCCGTCTGCCTGCTTGTGTTTGCCGGGTGAAATTCCTATTTTCGTTGCATGGATTTCACTCGGATTTCATACGCGAGCGTGGGACGGCGTGCAACGGTCACGCTCCGGCGTCCCGAGAAAAGGAATGCGCTCGACGACGTGATGGTGCAGGAACTGACCGCGGCATTCACGGCTGCCGCCAGGGACCCGGCGGTGAAAGTCATCATTCTCGCTGGGGAAGGTCCCGCTTTTTGCGCGGGCGCCGACCTCGAATATCTCCAGCGCATTACCTCCTACGACCTCGAAGCGCACCGGGCCGATTCCAGGCGCCTTGCGGCCCTTTACAGGCTCATCTACGAACTCCGAAAACCGGTCGTCGCCGTCGTGCACGGGCCCGCACTTGCAGGAGGGTGCGGGCTCGCAAGCGTCTGTGACTTTGTCGTTGCTTCCCGGGAACATGCCCGGTTCGGCTACACGGAGGTCCACATCGGGTTCATCCCCGCCGTGGTCATGGTATTCCTTATCAAGCGGGTGGGCGAGGGGAGGGCCCGTGACCTCGTCTTGCGGGGGGCGGTCCTGGATGCGGAAGAGGCGAAGGGAGCCGGACTCGCCAGCATCGTCGTCCCGCAGAACTCGCTTGCCGGCGCGGTCGAGGAGCTGGTCTCCGAGCTCCTGACGGAGAACAGCGCCGCATCCATGGGGCTTTGCAAGGACATGCTGTCCAAGCTTCAGGGAATGAATTTTCTTGATGCCATCGATTTCGCGGCGAACATGAATGCCGCAGCCCGCATGACCCCGGAATGCAAACAGGGGATCGAAGCATTTCTGGCCAAAACAAAAATCACCTGGTGACATGACGACATTTCCCGATCTGCACGCCGCCGTCCGCACGGTCCCCGACTTCCCGAAAAAGGGGATCATGTTCCGCGACATAACGACGCTCCTGAAGGACGGTCCTTCGTTTAGCCGCGCGGTGGACCTGATGGAGGAGCGGTACAGGGGAGTCAGCATCGACAAGGTGGTGGGGATCGAATCCCGCGGTTTCATACTGGGGGGCGCGCTTGCCTCGAGGCTCGCCGTTGGATTTGTGCCGGTGCGAAAGCCCGGGAAGCTCCCCGCCCCCGCGATCCGGGAGACGTACGAACTGGAGTACGGGACCGACACGGTCGAAGTGCACGCCGACGCGATCGGGCGGGGGGAAAAGATACTTATGCATGACGACCTCCTGGCGACCGGGGGGACGATGAGCGCCGCATGCCGGCTCGTCGAACGGCTCGGGGGTGTGATCGTCGGCATTTCGTTCCTGATCGAACTCCCCGCTCTGAAGGGGAGAGTCTGCCTCTCGGGTCGCGAGGTCTTTTCCCTCCTCAGCTTCGAAGGTGACTAGCTGGGAGAAGGGAGGACGGGTGAAACGTCTTGTCGTCCTCCTCGCTGCAGCCGGACTCACGGCGGCCGCCCTGATGAAAGAGGAAAGCATGGGAATGCTGAACGTCGGGGAGAGTGCGCCCCCGTTTACCGCGGTCCTGAGTACGGGAGAGAGCGTCTCGCTCGGTGACTACCTGGGGAAACAGACCCTGGTCCTGTTCTTCTATCCGAAGGATGAGACTGCGGGGTGCACCGCTGAGGTATGTTCGTACAGGGACAGTTACGGAGAAATCCGGGGCCTCGGCGCCGCCCTCCTGGGAGTCAGCTTCGACGCCCCGGAATCCCACGAGCGGTTCATCGCCCACCACCGCCTCCCGTTCCCTCTGATCGCCGACACGGGCAGGGCGCTCAGCAGGCTGTACGGTGCGGTCCGTTGGGAGGGACCCTGGCCCCGGGCGAAACGCGTGACGTACGTGATCGACAGGGAGGGGATCATACGCGGCGTCTTTCACCACGAATTGCGCTATGCGAAACACGCCGGGGACGTCCTCTCCCTCCTCGGGGGGAAGTAGAAGTTCCGCAACGCTCCTCCACACCACTCCAATCCTCACTCCGCCATGAAGACCATCATCGAGCCTTTCAAGATAAAGTCCGTCGAACCGATCCGGTTCAGCACGCGCGAGGAACGCGAGATCGTGCTCGAGCGGGGTCATTACAACCTCTTCCTTGTCCCCGCCGACGACGTCCTCATCGACCTCCTCACCGACAGCGGCACCTCCGCGATGAGCGCGGCGCAGTGGGCGGGGATGATGCAGGGGGATGAATCCTACGCCGGGGCGAGGAGCTTCTTCCGGTTCGAGGCGAAGGTGAGGGAGCTCACCGGCTTCCGGCATATCATCCCCACGCACCAGGGACGCGCTGCCGAGCGGATACTCTTCTCGCTTGTCGGCGGAGAGGGGAAGATCATACCGAACAACACGCACTTCGACACGACCCGCGCGAACGCGGAATTCTCGGGGGCGGAGGCCGTCGATCTCCCCACGAGGGAAGGTCTCGAGCCGGAGCTGATAGCGGATTTCAAGGGGAACATGGACACTGCGGCGCTCCAGGGTCTCATCGCCAAAGCCGGGAAGGAGAATATTCCCGTCTGCATCATGACCGTCACGAACAATTCAGGCGGCGGACAGCCCGTGTCGATGGAGAACATCCGCACGACCGCCGGGATCTGCCGTTCGAACGGCATACCTTTCTTCCTCGATGCATGCCGGTTCGCGGAAAACGCATACTTCATCAAGAAGCGGGAGCGGGGGTATCGGGACCTTCCGATGAAGACAATCGTCCGGGAGATGTTCTCCTATGCAGACGGAGCGACGATGAGCGCGAAGAAGGATGCCCTCGTCAACATGGGAGGGTTCCTTGCCCTCAATGACGACGCACTCGCCGCGCGCGCCCGGAATCTCCTTATCATGACGGAGGGCTTCCCGACATACGGGGGACTTGCAGGGAGGGATCTCGAAGCGATCGCACAGGGCCTAGACGAGGTCCTCGACGAGCATTACCTGCACTACCGCATCCGGTCCGTCGAATACCTCGGCGAGCGGCTCGTCGCCGCCGGCGTTCCGATACTCCGCCCCCCCGGAGGCCACGCCGTCTACCTGAACGCGAGGAAGTTCCTTCCCCATGTCCCTCCCCACCAGTTTCCCGGGCAGTCGCTCGTGGTTGAGCTCTACCGGACCGGCGGCATCCGTTCAGTAGAGATCGGGAGCGTCATGTTCGGGCGGAACGACACGAGGGGGGCATTCGTGCCGGCACGCATGGAGCTTGTCAGGCTCGCAATCCCCCGGCGGGTCTACACCCAGAGCCACATCGACTATGTGGTAGAAGTTGTTCTTGAGTGTTTCGGTAAAAAGGACTCGATGAAAGGGTACCGTATCGTCGATGAGCCCCCCGCGCTCCGGCATTTTACTGCGAAATTTGCGCCTCTGGAGTGAGTTATCCCCGATTTCCGCAAAATATCGTTGCTTTCGAAAGGGGAAAATGGTATACTTATAAATATTTGAAATCCATCAGGTTACCACGCGCATGATCGCTTGCACCGTGTGCGGAACGCAGAATGACGAATTTGCAGTCATATGCGTGTCGTGCAAGAGTTTCCTTCAGATGAAAGTGGATAACCTCAATCTTTTTGAGACGCTCTGGAGTCTGATGGAGACGCCGCGCGCCGCTTTCCGCCGGATAGCGCTGGCACGCCACAAGAACTACGTCATCCTCCTGAGCTGTCTGTTGGGGATCGCCATTGTGTACTCGGTTATCTGGTTCAAGACACTCGGAGCCAGATTTGCCGACTTCGCGGTCCTCGTCGGTGCGGGGATCCTTCTGGGGCCGTTCGCCGGTCTCCTTTTCACGTTCCTTTTCAGCCTCGTCGTCCACCGTGTCGGACGTTTGCTCGGAGGGACGGGGTCGTATCGGAACGTCCGTGCCGCCATAGTGTATGCGCTGGTCCCGATCGTCTATTCGCTCGTCCTTGTGTTCCCGATCGAGATCGCGATCTTCGGCCCCTACTTTTTCTCGGACAACCCCCCTCCGCTGGTCATCAATCCGGTGGCTTACATCGTGTTGCTCGGATTTGACGGTGCAGCCATAGTCTGGTCACTGGTCCTTCTGATCGAGGGGACTGTTGTCGTGAACGGGTTCAGCAGGGGGAAGGCGGCCGTTCTGGCCGCGATCATCGTCTCCCTGACATCGCTCGCTGTCTACGGCCTCAGGTTCGCGTAGCATGGACAGGGAGGGGTTCGAGAAAGTGGCGCAGGAGGTGTTCGATTCACTCCCTCCTCCGTTCCTGGGCGCGATAGACAATGTCCACATCGTCGTCGAGGACCGTCCCTCCCGGGAGACGGGCGCAAGAGTCGGTTACCGCCCGGGGACGCTGCTGCTGGGCCTGTACGAGGGGATCCCGCTGACGAAACGGGGGAGCTCGTACGGGATGTACGGTGTCGTGCCGGACAAGATCACGCTGTACCGCGAGAACATACGCGCAGTCGCCCCGGCAGATGAAGAGATGCGCGGCGTCATCCGGGATACGCTCATCCACGAAATCGGACACTACTTCGGGATGAATGAGCGACAAATCCGCGCGGCCGGCTACTGAATACTGAGTTCATCATCGAAAGGAAGCAACGCAATGCCCAGAGTCATGTTCACCATCTCCTATGCCGTCAAGCCGGATGTCCGGGATGCTTACCTGGAGCACGCCCGTCGGATGAAGGAGCATTTCACGACGGTGGGGAAGAAAAACTATTCGGTGTTTGAGACGCGGGGGAAGAAGAACCACTTCACCGAGGTGTTTATCACGAACAGCGTCGAGGAATACGACACACTGGAGGACAACCAGGACGAAAAGACAGAAGCGTTGATCGGGAAGCTTGACGAGTTCATCGACGACAACGGGATGAAATACTCCACGCTCCTGGAAGCTCTCTGATCCACGAGCGAACGTGGCAAGCCGACGGCACATCGATCCCATCGCCCGTTTCATGCAGGAACACAACGAGGCGCTCGTGCAGCTCTCCTCGCTCAGGAAGGCGACGACTGCGATTGCAGAAGGTGGGTTCACACGGGACGCATACGGGAAGGTCCTCAGGGCCGTGGAGTTCATCGAAGTTGAGGTGAGCGTTCACAACCGGAGCGAGGAGGAGGCGCTGTTTCCCGTTCTCGAGAGGTATGTCGAGGGGCCGACCGGGCTGATGAGAGAAGACCACAAAGTCCTGAAGAAGGAATTCCGGCGCTTGCGGCGCGCGGTGGACCGCCTGGGCACGCACAGGGACGACAAAGGCGCGGCGGCGGACCTGGCGTCGGTGTCCAGCGTGATCGTACAGATATTTGTCAACCACATACACAAGGAAAACCACATACTCTTCCCCCTCGTTCAGAAATTCCTCACGAAGGACGCGCTGCGAGAAGTCGCCCGCCGGATGGTGTAAACGCCGAAAGACGCCCCCGTGCACCTGACACAGTTCAAACAACAGCACAACGGAGATATCCGGATGGTGTGGGACGACGGGCATGCAGGCCCGGTTTCCCTCCGTCGTCTTCGCGATGCGTGTCCGTGCGCAGGGTGCATGGGGGAGACGGTACTGCTCCGGTCGTTTTCTCCTCCCCCGAAAGACACGACGGCCCCCGGCCGGTACGAACTGAAAGGGGCCGTGCCGGTGGGAAACTACGCGCTCCAGTTCCGATGGGCGGACGGGCACGGGGAGGGGATCTACACCTGGGGATTGCTGCGCGGATTGTGTGAATGTCCTGCATGCATGTCAGTCCGTTCATCCCCGGAGGAGGAGCGCCGGTGAACGACAGGGAAACGACCGGACGCGTCCTGCAGTACATCCCCTACGGCCTGTATGTCGTCGGCTCCCTCAACGGCCCGGTTCCCGCCACGATGGTCGCAAACTGGGTGACCCAGGTCTCCTTCTCCCCGCCATGGGTTGCGATCGCAGTCGAAGCGGATTCGAGGATGCGGGAGTATATCGGACGCTCGGGGGTCTTTTCTGTGAACATACTCCCCTCAGGCGGGCGGGAGATGGCGAAAGCGTTTCTCAAGGGCCCGGAAGCAAAGGGGGACACGATCGGGGGGAAGAAGTTTGAACCGGCGAAGAACGGGTCACCGTTTCTCGTCGATGCCAGCGCCTCGTTCGAATGCCGGGTCATGCATGCGCTGGAAGTCCCGGATCACGAGGTCTTCATCGGCGAGGTCGTCGATGCCCTCCTGCGGCGCGAGGGAACCGATGTCCTGACGCTGCGTGAAACGGGCTGGCGTTACAGCAAATGATACTCAAGAACACGGAGCGTGATAATGGCTGCACGGGAAATGTTCGAATCATTCATCACCGCGCTCCCGGAGCGGGAGAGGGAACTACTGCGGGAGCTCATCGCCGCGCGCAGGGGAGATATGCTGGCGGCGAGGAGTGAAGAGGCCCGTGTGAGGGCGGCGGAGGAGTTCATCAGGGAGGCACGCACCAACCTGAAGGTGCAGAAGAAGTAGCGCCGGCATCCTTCTCCGTCCGGGCGAATCCCGCGCGCCTGGCCGCCCCGTCAGGGGACGAAAGACTATTTCCGGGTCGCCATTTCCGCAGTGCAGTTCAGGGCTTTCCCGTCACGCATCACAACAAGATCCACCCTGTCTCCCCCCTTCAATTTCCCCAGCAGCTCCATGTAGTCATAGATGTTCACGATCTTCTTTCCCGCCATGCTTACGATGATGTCCCCCGCCTTCAATCCCGCCTTGTCCGCCGGTCCGCCGGGGCGGACGACGCTTATCTTCATCCCCTCCACACCTCCGTTATAATCCGGAATGATCGAGAGCGTTGTCCGGAAGCCGCGCGTGTCTCCTCCCTCCGACGGAGCGGGAGACGCCGTCCTCGTGAAGGGGGGGCGGCTGGCCTCTTTGTCGATCTCCCCGGCGAGGCGGTACACGTAGCGGACCACCTGCTCTTCCCCGGCATAGTTGATCTTGTCCCACGTATCGGACGGCCTGTGATAGTCGTTATGATTCCCGGTGAAGAAGAAGAGGACCGGGATATCCTTTCCGTAGAACTGCGCGTGATCGCTCGGGCCGAACCCATCAGGGACGGATTTCAGCGTGAAGGCGGAGTCCGCATTGTATTTTGCCAGAAGCGCATTCCATCCCGGTGATGTGCCGGTTCCGTACACCGTGAGTGTCTTCCCCTCGAGCCGGCCGATCATATCCATGTTCACCATGGAGATTGTCCGGGCCAGGGGAATGGGAGGGTGATTCACGTAGTACGAGGAGCCGAGTGTCCCCAGTTCCTCGCCGGAGAAAAACGCGAACACGAGTCCCCGCTTCAATGATGGCCGCTCCCAGGCGAACGCCTGGGCGAGTTCGAGGAGTCCCGCAGTCCCTGAGGCGTTGTCGTCCGCGCCATGATGGATCGCAACCGTGTCGGGCTGCAACGAGCCCGATCCTTCACCCCCCATTCCGAGGTGGTCAAGGTGCGCACCCAGAACGACCACCTGGTCCTTCAGTGCCGGGTCGGACCCGGGAAGGAAGCCGATGACGTTGGCGGTTGTGGTGGTCACCTTCTCCACGTCAGAGGTGATCGTGGCGGTTACCCCCTCGACCGGGAATACGATGGGGGACTTCCTCGCTTTGATCGAGTCCTGGATGGCCCGCAGCGTCCAGCCCGACTGCGCGATCAGGGGCTCCAGGAGCGCCCGCCGGACCGAGAGTGCGGGGATCCCCGAGTTTCCGAAACTCTGGTCGAACCTGAGCCTGATCAGGCCGTCCTCCTGTTCGTCGACGGGACCGGTGACGAGGATGAAGCCGACCGCTCCCCGGTCGCGGGCCGTGCGGGTCTTCACCTGAAATGAACTGAAGCGCGTCAGCGTCCCGTGGGGATCGCTCCCGTCCGGGCTGTAGCGGAGGACGACGATGATCTTCCCCTTCACGTCGAGGTTCTTGAAATCGTCATAGCTGGAGTCCGTCGCGGATATGCCGTAGCCCGCGAAGACCAGGGGTCCCGTCACGGTCCCGTTCGAGGAGAATCCGAGCGGACGGAAGTCCGCATCAGGCACCGCGTTCAGCGTTCCCCCGTCGACGGGTTTCCCCACGAGCCGCAGGGCGTTTCCGGGCCCCGAACGTACGCTCGACACGAATTGGAAGTGCTGGAAATACGTCCCGCTGTCCCCCAGCGGGGCCAGGCCCCACTCGTGAAGGTACCGGGCGATGTAACGGGCGGCCATCTCGTTCCCCGGCGTGCCGGAGGCGCGCCCCCCGAGTTCATCCGAGGCGAGATACATGATGTGCGTCTTGATGTCGGCCGCCGTTATTTCCGGCGCAAGCTTCTGGGCGATGATGACGGGGGGGAGGAGGAACAGAAAAGCGAGTGCGAGCGTTGTCCGGGAGTTCATTGTGTGTGCCCTGCGTTGCCCTGGATGTGAGTGGGTCATTCTTTCCAATCGGCGATGAAGAGGTTTGTTTCGTGTGGCTTGCCGTTCCGGTTGGAAGCGAACACGAGTTTTCTGCCGTCGTGGGTAAACATCGGGAAGCCGTCGAACGTGTCGTTGTACGTGACCCGCTCAAGCCCGCTCCCGTCGGTGTTGATGAGGTAGAGGTCGAAATCCCTCCCCTTCGGATCCGCCATGTTGGAAGCGAATATGATCCTCCTGTTGTCCGGATGGAAGAAGGGGGCGAAATTTGCAGCGCCGTTGAACGTGATCTGGCGTTTGTTCGACCCGTCGGCGTTCATCACGAAGATCTCCATGTGGAGCGGCCGGACGAGATTCTGGGAGAGCAGCCTGCGGTAGGAGGCCGCGGAGGCACTGTCGATGTAATGACAGGCGCGGTAGACGATCATGGCCCCGTCCCAGGAATAGAAGGCTCCGCCGTCATAGCCGAGCTCATTGGTCAGCTGTCGCACACCGGTTCCGTCCAGGTTCATTGAATACAGGTCGAGGTCCCCGTTCCGAATCGAGGTAAAGACGATGCGGTCGCCGCGCGGGGATATCGTCGCCTCGGCATCATATCCGGGTGTCGATGTCAGGCGCCGGAGATTGCTCCCGTCCGGTCGTGCCGTGAATATGTCATACTCGGGGGAGACGGCCCACGTGTAGCCCTGCGAGAAATCCGGCCGGGGAGGACATTCGCCGAGGAGGTGATGCGTCGATGAGAACAACACCATCGTATCACCCGGAAAGAAATATCCGCATGTCGTCCGCCCCTTGCCTGTGCTGATCATCCGGGTTGAGCCCGACGCCAGGTCCATGACAAACTCCTGGTCGCATTTGAGGCTATCCCTCGTGGACTGGAATATCAGACGTGTCTCGTCCGTGGAGAAGTAGCCCTCCGCGTTCTCCCCGCCGAACGTGAGCTGGCGGAGGGTGCGGAAATGTACTTCTTTCGGCAGGATGAGGGAGGAGGAGGTGTCGCCGGGCGAAAGTCCCAGTGCGCTGAGAGCGCAGAAAAAGAACGGGAAGAGGCGGATGGTCATGGGATCCGATGGCCCTCGTGGATTGTCTGAAGCGCTTCTTTCAGCTTCGCGAATGATTCGAAGGATCCCGCATTGCAGCCGGGACCGATGTAGGCGATGGTTCCCCGCGTGTTGATCACGTCGATCGCACGCAAATTGTAGCCGGCGATCGCCGCCAGGCAGATGATCTGTCCCACGGAACCCATGATCCTCCCCTTTTGTCAGTGAGAAAAATAATGTACACCGAATCAAGATCAACTTCAAGACAACGACGCACACGCGCTTGCAACTCCCTGTGCGCCACAGTACATTGCACCGGTCGATATGAATCCGGAGGAACCTTGTTTCATCCGGAGGAATCCGGCCCGCGTAAGGAACGGAGTCATCCATGGAAATGAACACAGCGATCGTGACGGGGGGGACCGGGGCCCTCGGCCGCGTCGTGGCGTCCACGATGATGAACAACGGGATCCGCGTGGCAATTCCCGTTCGTCCGGGCTCCCGGGGAGGTGCTCTCCCGCCGGAACCGGAAAGGGGAACCGGCATGATGTACTGGCGCGAAGCGGACATTGGCACCGAATCCGGTGCCGCGACGTTCGTCAGGGAGACTGCGGAACAGTGGGGGGGGGTGGGAATACTCGTTAACTGCGCCGGCGGATATGCCGGGGGTGAGAAGATCGGCGAGGTGTCCTCGGCCACGTTTGAGGAGATGCTCACCGCTAACCTGAGGACAGCGTTCCTGATGTCCGGTGCGGTCCTGCCGCTCATGCGGGCGGCAAAGCGGGGGCGCATCATCTCGATCGCCGCGATGGCGGCGCTCACCCCGACGGCCGCACGCGGCCCGTATGCCATCGCCAAGAGGGGTGTCGTGACGCTTACCGAAACAATTGCCGAAGAGGTGAAAGGGAGCGGCATCACCGCCAATGCCATCGCCCCGGGCATCATCCTGACTCAGGCGAACCGCGCCTCGATGCCTTCTGCAGACACTTCGCGCTGGGTGACTCCGGAAGAGATCGCGGCGCTGGTGCTGTATCTCTGCTCTGAGGACGCCCGGTCGGTCAGCGGCAACGTTCTGAAGGTGTACGGCGGGGTTTGACTTTCAGGGAGAAATAGGCTATTTTTCGTGAATTAGCGAACAGGTGTGACGATTGACAAGGCGGGAGCGTACCACGCTGTTCCTGCCTTTTTCTTTTTTCCGGTCCAGGGGAGGGAGATGAACCTCAGGGAGCGCATCAGCCAAGATCTGAAAACCGCCATGAAATCAGGGGACAAAATCCGTCTCGAGACACTTCGAACGATGCGGGCAGTCCTGCTCGAAAAAGAGATCGAGAAACGGGGAGCCGGACCCGGCATGACCCCGGAGGACGAAGTGGCCACACTCACCACGGCGGCGAAGAAACGGAAGGAATCGATCGACCTCTTCACGCAGGGGGGAAGGCCCGAGCTCGCGCACCAGGAGGAACTGGAACTTGCAATCATTCAGGAGTACCTCCCGCGCCAGTTGACGGCCGAGGAAGTAGCCGGCCTCATCAGGGATGCGGTGGTGCAGACGGGCGCCTCCGGCCCGGCTGATTTCGCCAGAGTGATGCCCCTGGTCATGAAACAGGTGAAAGGGAAAGCGGACGGCAAGGTCGTACAGGAGCTCGTAAAGAAAGCCCTCGGAGCGGCCTGATGAAGTTCTCCTTCCTTGACATATTCATGATCGCCGGGCTGGCCCTGGGGGGATACCTGGGCTACCGGGGAGGGCTGGCGAAGAAACTTTTCAACATACTCTTGCTCCTGATCTCTGTCGTCGCCGCGTCGAAGCTCATGACGCCCGTCGGAGATTTTTTCCTGGATGCGGGCGTGCTCGGCGACACGGCGGCCTATGCCGTCGGCTTCGCGCTGGTCATGCTCGTCATCATGATTCCCGCAATCCTGCTTTACAGAAAATTCGGCAAAACCAGCGCTGCGAAGACGAACGGGAATACCGTGGGGGCGTTCCTCGGGGTCCTCGAGGGTGCTATGGTGATCAGCTTCCTTCTCCTGGGCATGCGTGTCTTCGATGAGCCCGACCAGGAAGACAGGCAGGCGTCGCTGCTGTACAGACCCCTCTGCAATTTCGTCCCCAGGACTTTCGAGTTCCTCCAATCGTACTTTCCCGGCGCATCCGAATTCAAGAAACAGGTATCGAACAAGTTCAAAGACCTCGACGTTTTCGGGAAGCCCCCACATCCTTCCGGGAAACCATGAACGGGTGGGACCACGCCCTCCGGAAGCTCGAATTCGACAAGGTGCGCCAGCGTGTGGTCCGTTATGGTTCCTCGGACCCGGGACGGGAGTTGCTCGCTCGGATGACGGTCCTGGTCTCGCACCGGGAGGTCCGTGAGGCTCTCGCCAAGGTCACAGAGATGAAACGGCTCCTCGAGCAGGAGGAGCCACTCCCCCTCGACGGAATTCATGCCGTGAGTGGGGCCCTCAGCAAGGCCGCCGTCGAGGGGATGGCCCTCCTCCCCCGTGAGCTTCTGCATATCTCGTTGACGATGAAGGCGGCGCGACTCACACGGTCCTTTGTCTCGAGGCGGAAAGAAGCGTATCCGCTCCTGTGGCAGCTCGCCGATCCGCTCGCGACGGACAAGATCCTGGAGTTCAACATCGATCATGCTGTCGACGAGAGCGGCGCCGTGCGCCCCGATGCATCGAGGGAGCTCCTGGCGATCCGGCGGTCGATCGCGGATAAATATGAAGACCTCCGCAAGACCCTGATGGGCGTCCTCCGGAATGTTGCGGAACTCGGGTTCAGCCAGGACGACATCGTCACCACGCGGGAAGGGCGGATGGTCATCCCCGTCAAGGCGGAGCACAAGAACCGCGTGCCGGGATTCATTCATAGTGCTTCCGCCAGCGGTGCAACGGTGTTCATCGAGCCGACAGAGACGCTGGAGCTCAACAACGACATCCGGAGCCTCCAGTTCCAGGAACAGCGTGAGATCGAACGGATACTGAAAACCCTGACGCTGCAGGTGGGGGAACAGAAGGAATCTCTCTCGTCAAACCTGGACATACTTGCCGAACTCGACGCCGTTCAGGCGAAGGCGAAGTATTCCATCGAAATCCTGGGGGTCGAGCCGGAGCTGCGGACCGACGGTCCACTGTCCGTCACGGGAGCGCGACACCCGATACTCCTCCTTGCGCACGGCTACGACCGGACCGTACCTCTCGACATGGAGGTGGGGGGGGAGTGGACCACGCTTCTGATAAGCGGGCCGAACGCGGGGGGGAAGAGCGTGGCAATGAAGTCCATCGGGCTTCTCGTCGTGATGGCCCAGTCAGGCCTGCACATCCCGGCCTCCGAAGGGACGGTCCTCCGCCTGTTCCGTTCGTGCTTCGTGGACATCGGTGACGAACAATCGATTGAAAACGACCTGAGCACGTTCAGCTCTCACCTGGCAAGCCTCAAGGCGATCGCGGGGGAGGCGGACCGGGAGAGCCTGGTGCTCATCGACGAGATCGGTGCGGGGACTGACCCTTCGGAGGGGGGCGCGATCGCTGCGGCCCTTCTGGAGGAACTCACGCGCCGGGGTGCGGTGACGATAGCGACGACACACCAGGGTGCGCTGAAAGTCTTTGCCCACGAGGCGGAGGGGGTGGCGAACGGGGCGATGGAATTCGACCTGAAGACGCTGACGCCGACGTACAGGTTTCGCCCCGGGGTTCCCGGGAGCAGTTATGCTCTGGAGATGGCTGCCCGGCTCGGTTTCTCACCCGCGCTGATGGAGCGCTCCCGCGAACGGCTGGGGCAACAGAACACCAGGCTGGACAGCCTGATCATCGAGCTGGAATCCGCGGCGCAGAAGGCGCGCATGGAGCAGGAGGCTGTGCGCGAAGAAAAGCTGCGGCTGGAGGCACTGACGCGGGAATACGGGGAAAAGATCGCCCGTCTCTCGGGGGAGGCAAAGGAATTGAGGCGGAAGGCGATCGAGGATGCGGCCCGCATCGTCGAAGGGGCCAACGCGGTGATCGAGAAAAGCATCAGGGAGATCCGCGAAACAAAAGCTGACAAGGAATCCGTCCGGCGCGTTCGCGGGGAGGTCTCCCGCATACGGGAGGAGATCGACGCGGGACGTCGCGAGATTGCCCGCGATGAGCCGGTGGAGCCGCGCGGGACGATCGGCGAAGGGAGTTACGTGACCGTTGCGGGGGGGAGCGATGTGGGAGAAGTAGCCGCCATCTCCTCCGACGGGAGGAACGCGACCGTGGTGTTCGGTGCGGTCCGGATGCGTGTCCCCCTCACGAACCTTGCCCCGGCGCGAAATCGGCCCTCTCCCTCCTTACACCCCCCGCGGGACACGGGGATGGAGAAACCCGCCACGGTGCGACAGGACCTCGATATCCGGGGGATGACCGGAGAGGAGGCACTCCCGCTCATCGACAAGTTCATCGACGACGCGGTGCTTTCAGGACTCAACCGGGTCGACGTCATACACGGGAAGGGAACCGGCGCGCTCAGAAAGAAGGTCACGGATTTTCTCGCGTCCCACCCACGCGTGAAGGCATTCCGCCCCGGGGAATGGAACGAGGGGGGGATGGGGGCAACGGTGGTTGAACTCTCCGAAAATTGATGGCTGTCCGTCCTATCCGGAAGATACTCATCGCCAACCGGGGCGAGATCGCACTCAGGGTGATCCGGACCTGCAGGGAGATGGGGATACGGACGGTAGCAGTCTATTCCGCGGCCGACAGAACAGCGCCCCACGTGCTTGCGGCGGACGAAGCACTCCCGATCGGGCCGCCCCCTTCGAGGGAGAGCTATCTTCACATCGGCCGCATACTCGGGGCGGCATCGGTCTCGGGGGCCGACGCGATCCATCCCGGATACGGCTTTCTCTCGGAGAACCCGGAATTTGCACGGGGCGTCCGGGACGCCGGACTTGTGTTTATCGGACCGTCGCCGGAGACCATCGCATCGATGGGGGACAAGACCGCGGCGCGGTCGCTTGCCTCCGGCGCCGGGGTCCCCATTGTCCCGGGAACGGCCGGGCCGGTCTCCGGTGGACCGGAAGCCGCCGAGTTCTGCGCCCGCCACGGCTATCCCGTTCTCGTTAAGGCGGCCGGCGGCGGCGGTGGGAAAGGAATGCGCATCGTCCGCGAAGAGAGTGAGCTCATCCCTTCGCTCCGGGGAGCGGCCTCGGAGGCGCGATCGGCATTCGGCGACGAGAGAGTGTACATTGAGAAGTATTTCGAAGATCCGCGGCACATCGAGATACAGGTCCTGGCGGATTCACGCGGCAATACCGTCCACCTTGGGGAGAGGGAATGTTCGATTCAGCGCCGCCACCAGAAGGTGGTGGAAGAATCTCCTTCGGTAATCGTCGATGAGCGGATGCGCAGCCGGATGGGGGAGACCGCCGTGATGGTGGCGCGCGCCTGCGGGTACAAGAATGCCGGGACGGTGGAGTTTCTCGTGGACGGGGAGAAGAATTTTTATTTTCTGGAAATGAATACACGGCTCCAGGTGGAGCACCCTGTGACGGAACTCCGGACAGGGCTCGATCTGGTGGCATTACAGATCCTGATTGCCAAAGGCGAGGATCTCCCCTTCACGCAGGAGGGGGTCCGGTTCAGAGGCCACGCAATCGAGTGCCGGATATGCGCGGAGGACACGGAAAACAACTTTCTTCCATCGACGGGAACGATCACGCACCTGAGGGCTCCGGCCGGGCCGGGGATACGGGACGACAGAGGGGTTGAACAGGGGGACGAGATCGGCGTGTATTACGACCCCATGATGGCCAAGCTCATCGCCTGGGGAGGGACGCGCGATGAAGCAATCGCAAGGCTTGTGCGGGCCCTCCGTGAGTATGAACTTCTCGGCGTCCGGACGAATATCCCCCTTTGTCTTTTCGTTCTGACACACCCCAGGTTTGCGGCGGGGGATATCTCGACGCATTTCATCGGCAGATATTTCTCGCCCGGGACTTTGCTCGCCGGCGCACCGATCGAAGAGGGAGCCGCTGCCGCGGTTTGTGCGCTCATTGCAGGGGGAATGGAGGGGGGGGGAAGTGCGGCGCTCCCGCCTGCCTCCGGCCACTGGCGGGGACACCGCAGGGATTTCCTTCGCGGACGATGAGAACGTACTACGTCACGGTGAACGGGAAGGAGCTCACGGTCTGCCTCGGGGCGGATGGAACAGTTTCACTCGAAGGGAGAAATGAGACTTACGAGGTGAAACGCGTTTCATCGACGGAGTTTTCGGTGATCATCGGCGCATGCCAGGTCAAAGTCGTCGTGTTTGCCGGAAGCGACGGGTTTGATGTCATAGCGGGGGATTTTCGGGGAAAGGTAAGCGTCGAGTCGGAACGCGGGAGGCTGCTCCGGCGTTATACCCGGAGCACGGAGGGGACAGGTGCCAAACTGGAGGTGCACGCACCCATGCCGGCAATGGTTATCAAGCTTGAGGTGAGTGTTGGCGAGGAAGTCCGGGCCGGACAATCCCTTGTCGTTCTGGAAGCGATGAAAATGGAAAACGAGATACTCGCTCCCACTGCAGGCCGCGTGAAAGCAATTTATGTCAGCGCGGGTAAGCCCGTAGAAAAAGGAGAGTTACTATTACTTTTCGAGTGAAAAAAACGCATAGAGCCGTCTTTGAGCGGGTGTTCATAACCGCGCTTCTCTTCATATCCCAGAAAGCAGCGGGGGGTGGCTTCCAGCAGGTGGACCAATCGGCGCGGACGATGAGCATCGGCGGGACTATGGGAGCACTGATCGGCGACCCGACGGCCATTCGCGCAAATCCCGGACTCCTCTCGTTCCTCGACGGGACCATATTTTCCCTGGGAGCAACGGTGAAGGTCCCGGACCAGAGGTTTTACGGCGTGTATCCCTCCAACGTGGAAACAAAAATGCAGGCACAGGTCCTGTTTCCACCGAGCATCTGCCTCACCTACTCGTCCTCCACAGGGTTCGGCGCCGGTATCTCCGTCACGGTCCCGTACTTGATCCAGACGGAATGGGACCAGGATTGGGTGGGGAGCCGCCTGGCAACTAAATCCGATCTCCGCGTTACGATGGTGATGCCGGCCGTCAGCATGAAGCTCTCAGAGGACCTTTCAGTTGGATTGGGACTTGAGCTCGCACTCCCCAGGATATTGTACGAACAGAGGTTCCCTCTCGTCGTTCCAGGGATTTCTGCCCCCCAGCCGGACGGAGTGATGACCCATGACGGGGATGGAAACGTGAGTTACGGTCTGCTCGCCGGCGTCTTCTACCGGGCGGGGGAGGTACTTTCGCTGGGAGCATCGTACAGAACTCACATGGATCTCCGCATCGAAGACGGTCGTGTCCGCTACAGGGGTTTGCCGGCGCAGATAGCAGATCAGTTTCCGGAGGGACAATTTTCAACGACGCTCGTCCTTCCAAACCAGTTTCTCGCCGCTGTGACGTTGCATCCCTTATACTGGCTTAATTTCTCGGTGGACCTGGAATACATCCTCTGGTCGGAGTTCGGGTCCGTCAGGATAACGCATTCAAATCCAACGCTTCCGGACGTGGTTATGAATCAGAACTGGAGGAACGTGGCCGACGCCAGGTTCGGTATTGAAGCGGTGTTTTCGGACTTTTCTATTCGCGGCGGGATCCGCTTCGAACAGAGCCCCGTGCCGGATCAATCGCTCTCCCCCGGTCTCCCGGATGCAGGGGGCACGGGATATTCGCTGGGATTCGGCTATAGAGCCGGCGAGGGGTTGGTACTGGATTTTGCCTACTCCATTATGCAGTTTAACGACCGGTCAGTCTCAAATTCCGCGCTCGCGTACGGTCCGTATATCGGCGGTTTCAACGGAATATATACTTCTCAAACCGCTTCGCTTGCAATCAATGTAACCTATTCGTGGAACTAAGATGGCGCTCGCTGTGAAAGAACGTAGTGAACCTCCTGTGACGCTCGATCTCGCGTTGAAGCACGGGCTGACCGCGGAAGAATTCGGAAGGATCACCGGTATCCTCGGCAGGAACCCGACGTACACCGAGCTGGGCATATACAGCGTCATGTGGAGTGAACACTGCAGCTACAAGAATTCAATCGCGGTCCTCAAGACTCTCCCGCGGGAAGGGAGGAGGCTCCTGGTCGGCGCCGGCGAAGAGAATGCGGGCCTGGTTGACATAGGCGAGGGGATGGCCGTCGCGTTCAAAATCGAAAGCCACAATCACCCCTCGGCTGTAGAGCCCTACCAGGGAGCCGCCACGGGTGTCGGCGGGATCATGCGGGACATATTCACGATGGGAGCACGCCCGATCGCCGGTCTCAATTCTCTCAGATTCGGAGACCTTGCGAGCGCAAGGACGCGCGGGTTGTTCCGGGGCGTGGTGAAAGGGATCGGCGACTACGGGAACAGCTTCGGTGTCCCGACTGTCGCCGGGGAGGTATACTTTGATCCCTGCTATCATGATAACCCGCTTGTCAACGCAATGTCGGTGGGCATTGTCAGGCAAGGAGAATGGGCCAGTGCCGTGGCAAGTGGGATAGGTAATCCCGTGATGATAGTCGGTTCATCGACCGGGCGGGACGGCATTCACGGGGCGACGTTCGCCTCTGAAGAGATATCAGAAGCCTCAGAGGCCAAACGGCCGTCCGTCCAGGTAGGAGATCCCTTCACGGAAAAACTCCTCCTCGAAGCTTCGCTGGAAGCAATCAGGTCAGGGGATATCATCGGGATTCAGGACATGGGAGCAGCCGGGATAACGTGCTCCACGTCGGAGATGAGCGCTAAAGGAAAAAGCGGGATGCAGATCAATCTCGATCGTGTGCCTGCCCGGGAGACGGGGATGAGCGCCTACGAGTTGATGCTTTCCGAATCGCAGGAGCGGATGCTCGTGGTTGTCCGCCGTGGAAGGGAGGACTCTGTCAAGGAAATATTCAAAAAATGGGACCTCCATGCCGAGATCATCGGCGAGGTCACAGGGACCGGGCGTCTCGAGGTTTCGTACGAAGGGAGGACCGTCGCCGATATTCCCGCGGACACGCTTGTCCTTGGAGGGGGTGCTCCGGTCTACATCCGGGAATCGAAGATGCCGGGATACCTTGCTTCGACCGGGCTATTCAGGCAGGAGACGCTGCCGGACCCCGGGCCTCTGGGAGAGGTCCTTCTGCGGCTCCTCCGCGCTCCGAATATTGCAAGCAAGCGCTGGGTATATGAGCAGTACGACAGCATGGTCAGGACGAACAACGTAGTATTAGCTGAAGGTGATGCGGCCGTAGTCCTTTTAAAAGAAACAGGTAAGGCACTTTCCCTTAAGACAGACTGCAACAGCCGATATGTGTATCTGAATCCCAGGCGGGGGGGCATGATCGCGGTCGCTGAATCCGCGCGGAACGTCGCCTGCACAGGCGCGATACCGCTTGCAATCACCAATTGCCTGAATTTCGGCAATCCCTACAAGCCGGAAGTGTACTGGCAATTCAAGGAAGCAGTCGCAGGGATCGGTGAGGCGTGCAGGTTCTTCAACACACCTGTCACGGGGGGGAACGTAAGCTTCTATAACGAAAGCCCTAATGCATCGGTATATCCCACGCCGGTTATCGGCATGCTCGGGCTCCTGGATGATGCGTCTCTCGCCGTGACCGCCGGATTCAAGAACGAAAGCGATGTCATCATACAACTGGGCCGGACTCGAGGGCATGTCGGCGGGAGCGAGTACCTTTCTGTAATCCACGGGATGGTCGCCGGTGATGCTCCCGATCTGAACATGGACGACGAGAAGCGGCTGCACCAGGTTCTTGCTGAATCCGCTTCGGGGAGATTGCTGAGGAGTGCGCATGACTGTTCCGATGGGGGGCTTGCAGTCGCCCTTGCAGAGTGCTGCATCGGTACAGGCGGCACGTTTATGGGGGCTGAGGTCGATATCGCCCAGGCTGGCGTGGACGGTGTACGAGAGGATTTCCTCCTGTTCGGTGAGGACCAATCGCGTGCGATCGTTTCGGCGGCGGCAGCGGACGGTCATTCGCTATTGGAGATCGCGCGGAAGCATCGGGTGCCCGCCGCGGTCATAGGACGTGTCGGAGGAGACCGTCTTTTGATCGGAAAGGAGGTCGATCTGAGCGTGCATGAAATGGCTCAGGCCTACATGGGGTCGATCGGGGACCGGATGGAGAAGGAAGAAGCGGGATTATTCTAGCTTTACATAATATACATTATTTGACATTGGTCTTTGCCCGGCGCCCCGCTTACGGGCTCTCATGAGCCTTTACCCACGTGGTTTTCTCCTCCGGACCTCTTCGCTTCTCCTCGCTTTCGCAGCCTGTTCACAATGTACACGAGCCCCAGGACCATTACCAGCCCTGCGGCGAGCACAACCACCCTGTCCTGCAACGCCGGGAATGTCAGCATTGCCGCCTCATCGCGGGCTTCATGTGAAGTATCCTGCAAGTATGAAATCGCCCCCTATTTCTGGCGGTTCCATTCTGCTTTGCGCGTTTATTAACTTTCGTGCCTTGAGCGTGTATTGAGATCCACCGGGAATGCTAGCATCCCCCATGCGTGTGTAACGGTGCGGGAGTTTGCATCGTTCCACCGCCGATATCGCCCACGGACGTGCTCCGCGTATCAAGCTTGGAGCACGGTTTGAGATCAAGGGAGGATTTTAGGATAGAAATAATCTATGATACACGCCGCGGCGCAATTGTGAAAATGAGCTCAAGGTTGATCCGGGAATATGAGATTGCTACATTCGCGCACAGAGGGATTGCGCTGCCAGATCCGCCAACCGTTAGACTTGGAGGCGACATCGAAGAAGCAATTCTCGCCATGTAGCCGTGTAACCTAAGAATGAAAATCTCGGGGAGGGTCACATGAAACAGATGCTAATCTTTCTCGGCCTGGCCACTGTTCTTGCCGGTTGTGCCACTACGCAATCCCTCAATGTCTCGCAGCGGAGCAGGACCTACAAAGCGGATTATTCTACGACCATGAAGGGATGCGTCACCTATTGCGAAGTGCAGGGCTTCCCCCTGCAAACAGTGAATGAAAAAATGGGAATCATGTCCACCGACTATCGGGAGAACGACGGAACCAGCAAGTTCTTCTTCGGCAACGTCAGAGCTAAGATCACGTTCAACCTGCACGCGGTGGATAGTGCGAGTACCAAGGTCGTTGCCAACATTGTCTCCGAGCAGGAGAAAGGAAATGTTTTCTTCCGAAGCTACAGTGCGGCGACCATGACTGGGGGTCAGGCGACCAATATCTATACGTCCCTCTTCGATGCGATCCAGGTCTGCCTCGACAACAAAAATGACATCGATGCCATCCTGAAATCACGCGAGGCAAAGAAAGCAATTGCAAGCGGCGATACCATTGGCACCTTTGGAGTGAACTTTCACAACAGGACGGTAACAAGTGTTATTAATGGCTCTCCTGCCGACCAGGCGGGCATTCAACGAGGCGACGTCATCGTATCGGTAGACGGTGTTCCACTTCTCGGTCACGACACGGAGGACGGCGCCATATTGGAAGGCAAGATCGGCAGTACCGCAGACGTTCTGGTCCAACGCGGGGATCGAAAGCGCAACTTCACGCTGACCAGGAAGAGCCTTCAAGAACTTTAGAGAAACCGCAAGATAATCTCCCATACGGGAATACAACGTGAAGGCAGACCAATTTTTCACCGTGAAGACGCTGGCCGACAAGCTGGCCGTCAGGCCGCTGACAAGATTGGACAGATACACACCGAGCACCCCGCTTGCCTGAGTGCATCGACGATCTTGCGTTGATTGGAGTCTATGCGTCCGCGGAGTCTCATGGTTCATCGAAAAAATCAGGGGCCGGAGGAAACACAATTCCTACTTAACTTGAAAAGGCGACTTTTGATTTCTCGGGAGGCTCTTGCTGTCTCTCGCCTCGCCCGACCTTCGAGCATTGACCGGAGGCCGTCCCCCAGGCGTTCCCCCCACCCTTCTCTGTTCGTATACCCATCCTTCGCTGAGCTTGCTTATCCCGCAATTCCTCGACTGGCAGCGGAAGAACTGCATACGAGAAATACCCAAATCGTTAAACCGGTTTAACGGCTCGACATTCTCGGCCACCCCCTATCTTCTCCTTTCTCCTTGTTTTGGATTCTGCTGATAAAATTTGGAAGCCGGAAGAACCCTCAGATGGACGCCGAAGGAAAGAACCAGCTCCCTTGCACCCGAAAAGACCCGGCAAGGAGTCGGGGAGAGGAACGGGTGCTTCTTTTGTCTCGGATAAATTCGGGGGACCGGAGAGCCGCCGGCCCCCCTGGCGCGCGAATAGGAGCCCCGGTGGTACGGCCGGGGTGAACGCGCCACTTTCATTTACTATGAGCTCCGGCCGTTCAAACGAGCCTCATACTGAGCCCATGATTCACCGGGCCGGGCATCTTGAGGCATCCACGAGGCGGGGATTCGAATGTCATGTGTCGCGATTCGTGAGAGAACGTTACTGACGGCTTGGGCATCTGTGAGCAAGTCTTTCAGCTTCGGGTCAGTATACCGGTCCCGCGTGGCACGCTCCTGGGCATACAGAACGATTCTGTCCCTCGGCGGGAGGGTGGTGTTCTCTCTGGTTTGTGTCGGAATGATTTTCAGTTGCGGCATGATGACTTCCTTTCCTTTGATAGAAAATTGTCGCGTTGATTCGTTGTGACACTGACAAACTTCTTGATAGCATCGGACGCATATTGTCGGCTGCATGATTCAGTACCTCCTTAACTGCTCAAGCACATTCTGCACGCCCGGTTGCCACGCCAGGACCTTCGCCAGCGACTGCTCTATCGCGTCCGCCGACGACTTGATGAGGACCGGAAGCTGTATAAGACGACCCTGGAGCTCGTCCACCTCTCGCTGCGCTTCTTCCGCCTGCTTTGCGAGCTTCGCTGCTCGGGCAATCGCCGGCCCAATCTTGTCCTTGATGCCTTTGAATTCCGGGACGAGGGGCTTCCCCTCCGCAACGTCCCGAGCGTAGCTACTCATCCTGTTCGCAAGATCCGTGAAGAACGATGGGGGATAAACCACCCGCCACTCTTTTGGGAATTCAACCTCGGGAGCCTCCGTCTTTGCGTTCTCAATCATTGCAATCGCGGCTTTGAATTCATCCTCGGCACGTTTCACAATTCGCGCGTCGAATTCGTTCCGGTTCCTTTCGTCCTCTATCTGTTCCTCGGTTTTCTCTGTGTCCTCTTCTACGGGGTACATGCTGATTCTCCTTTTTGTGGTTTCTGATTGTGAAAGTTCGGTTTCTATATTGCGCTGACAACAACCTCGGGGGCCAACGGCTGATAGTCCAAATACCACGCAATCACGCCGCTGTTTGCCGCGGTCGAATTGAAAATCAAGGTGCCTATGGGAAGCAAGAACCGCGTATCGTCGGTCAGAACCGGATCTATCATTGCCGCGCCCGCTGCCAGTAGAGTAAGTGCGCCAGTGGCGCCAACAAAACGGATGGAAGTCCCCGCTGCCTTGCTCGCCATAGATACAGCGGTGCTCAGGTTTGTCGTCGTTCCGGGCGTCACTGTCGAGTGTCGCAATTGACCATTGCAAGCTGTCCCTCCGGTCACTGTTGTAATGACGCCGCAGAGCCTTGCATAAACAGGACCGCCCTCAATCGTGAAGAGATTCTGAACGCCGTTCAAAAGGCCACCGTCGGCCTTGGCGACCCGCCTTTGTGCCGTCAAGAGAAAATCCGCCTCATGCACAAAGGGGAAATTCATATCGGGCATTCGGAAGTTTGGTTGTGTTGAAACTAGTGGCATTGTAAACCTCGTTATGATGTTGTGAATGGGAAATTGAATTCAGAATCCCTTGCGGTCCAAAAACTCCCGGACTGTCTCCATTTGAGGAAAATCTGCTGACCCCTTGCGGTCGTTGATGGGGCGTGTCCCGTTTTCATCCCGAACGTACCGCGTTTGGCCGATCATAAAGTAAACGAGCTCCAGTTTGGGTTTCTCCGGTCGAACAATCTCCGAATCAACTATCCCCTGCATGTTCTCCGGCAACGGATAGTCCGAGAGCAGCGGGTTCTCATCTTCCTTCTTGCCGATCTCTGCGAGGCGCTTGCGCATCTCGGCCTCTTCGTCCATCCGTTTGTATTTAAGCTCCATTTCTGCCAACCATGCCCGCTTCTCGGGGGACACATCAATAACGATCTCTTCCGCGCCAGGATCATGGACGAAGGGCTGTCCGTCCTCGGTCAGCCCGCCAATGATGATTTCAAAGGATTGTTTCTGCCTTGGTTTTAGGCGGTCTTCCACGCGTGAAACACGAAACCCAAGCCACGTCATGATTCCACCTCACTCATATTCGTCTGTTTGCGTCGGTTTTCTCCGTCAGGGGCAGCCAGGGGTAGAAACATACGGTTTCCCAAAAACGCCCCTATATCTTGTTTCGTTTCAATGGGTTGCAAGGCCGTTTTTGACTTTCTCAGGAACGCCGCAATCCTCCGCTCCGCGCTCTCGTCACACGCCTGTTGAACGTCGGGATTCTGAGCAAACACACGGCTGAGAATGTCTTCGTCTGAGTGCGGACCCCTGTCAACGGAAGCACGACGCTGCTCTCTGAGAGCCTGCCAGTCAGTACGAAGAACGCCCTGCGCGAATTTCAGGTCCGCAATACAGTCAGGATGAACAGCAATCTCCGTCCCGGACAAGGTTCTGAATTGCTGTGATGGCCGATCCTCTGTGAATTTCCCGCCGCATGCAGCGCACCCGTTGACGTTTCTGACCTGGCGATACCTTTTGATCCTTCTCATCACCTACCTCCCATTGATTCACATTAACGCGGTGCCAGTACACCAAAGGCCGACACTAGCCTATCTGGCACCGCCCGCGGACGGCAAAAGGGGAGCGCTCGTTCTCCCAGAACCGCCGTCCGGCGAGTATCATCAAGACAATTTCAATACAATGGCCCATTTGCTTCAATTTCGCGCCCGAATCAGCCACCAAAACGGTGGAAATACATCCCCCCTATTTCTTCCCCGGGAGGGTTTTCTCAAGTGCTGCCAGGCGCCGCTCCAATTCGCTGACCTCTATCGACTTCAAGAGAAGGTTGCTCGCGTAGCAATACTTGTAGCAATCCCCCGAATTGATCTTCCCCTGAACCGCCTGGCGAATCACCCGGGCCTGAAATGCCCGCACGTGCTCAGCGGTCCGCAGCGGTACGCGGTGCCACGCGTCGGGGCGGTAAGTCGGCGCGGCCGGGGATGCGTTCACTTCTTTCCCATCATTCTGGGCGGGATTCAATCCTTTTCCCTCTTCCGTTTCGGTTTTCTTGCTCACGTTTCAAAGTCCATTCTCGTAGATGATCGTACACCTCAAAGCGTTTTTCACTTGGTCTTTGAATCTGAGATCTCACCCTAGGGTTACTAGGGTTACTATCTCACCCCGTTTCCATATCCTTCAAACATTAGGGGCTCCTAAGAGAACTTTCAGGAAATGGGTCAAGATGATAACCCTAATAACCCATCATCGGCCTTGATCCCCAAATTCACCCAGAATTTCCGGTTTGCCTTTCCGGCTTTAAGCTTGAAGCCTTTTTCCCGGACGGCCTCGGTGAAGGCCCGTTGTCCAATCTGTCCGCCCCATTCCTTGAAAGCTTCGTGAAGATCCTTCGTGGAGGACTGTCCCGGGATAGTGCAACATTCATCCAAGAACTGTCCTACGGTGTCACTATCCTGGCGATATTCTTCCGTGGCCGATCGTACACAAACCGGGACATTTTTCAGCCCTTGCTTGCGGTACTCAGCCAGGCCGACAAGCGCCCAATTCAGAATTCCGGGCAGGTCCTTCCGCATCTCCTTCAAAATTTCACTTTGCTCCCGCTGCTCTTCTTCGGGGATGATAACCTGGAAGGGAATAAGCAAGATACGACGCCACACGGCCCAATCAGTACCGTAAATAACGGGCCGATGATTGCCATGCAGCCAGAACTTGAAAGTCGGAGCGAAGGAAAAAGATTCGTGGAAGAGGTGGCGGGCCGTGACCGTATCGCCACCGGTCAACTGTTTGGTTTTTGTCTCTGCAAGTCGCCGTCCCTGCTCGATCTCCGAAAGGACTACCATCCGGGCCCCGCGGAGTCTCGCCTTGTCAATTGGAATCGGATCTGTCTTTTGGTGCATAATCATTTCCGAGGGCGCGGCCTGGTAGTAATCTCCGAAGAGCATCTTAAGAATCTCAAAAAACGTGCTCTTGCCGTTTGCACCCTGACCGTGACCGAAGAAAATCTTTTGAGCATCGACCGAGCCGGTGAGCGAGTATCCTACCCCCCTTTGGAGAAACGCCACGAGCTCCGGATTCCCCCGAAAGATCTTATTCAGGAATTCATCCCAATGTGGACACGTTGCACTTTCTTGGTATTCTACTCCCGCGGTTTTGGTGCAGAGTCTACGGTGATCGTGAGGGAGGAAATTCCCCGTCCGGAGATCTATCATTCCGTTCTGCAAATTCATGAGCCATGGGTCCCGGTCGAATTCGTCACCCTTCAGACTTATTGATGGGATGCTCTGAGCCGAAAGCAATGCGTTCTTTTGGTAGTGATAACCTTCAGAGGCTAATGCCCACTTCCCAAGCTGCTCTCGTTTTTTGGTGTCGCTTTCAGCCTGTGCTTCAGTGTAGATCCCCCGGGCGGCCTCCTTCATCATTTCCCGCGTCGTTCCGTTTTCATCATAACGCCACGCGGTCCCGTCCCATACCAACCATTTCTCCGCAGCGTTATCATATCGTACATGGGAACCGAACCGGGCAACAAATCGCTGCGCGTTTCCCATGTCGGAGCATGAAAACTTGATTGCGTCGAATTTCGGATTAAGAAGCCTCTCCCCTGCTATGCTCCACGACCCATTGAGATATATTCCCGATGAAAGGATTTCATCTATGGCCTCCGGATATTTGCTTGCCGATGGATCAAATGTGTTTCCCTGAATGACCGCGACTTGAATCTCCTCATAGATGCTCCGGTATTTCGAGACTTGGAAAATCGCCGCGGTGTATCCTTCAAGCGCCGCAAGTGTCTGTTTGGCCGGGTCCTCTATGGTCGTTCTCAGCCAGTCCCTTTCGAGGGTCTCGCGGTCTGGAATACTTAGGATCTCTCCGATTGCAGTCATCTTACACCCGACAAATAAAAAGCCTCGGCGCCGGGGGTCGAGGACCGGCACCAAGGCAAACATCCATTCTCGGCCCTGAATGTCTCATTTCGTCACTTCACCGGCGCGGACAACATCCACCGCGTCAATTGGCGTTTCGAGAAATACAATTTCTTCCGCGGCTTGCTACACGGGATTTCTTTCCGCGCCGTGAGCTGGTAGAGTGTGGCAACCGATAGTCCGACAATCTCCGCCGCCCTGTCAATCCCGCAGATTTCGTCTGTGCCTTCCTGGGACAAGCGCCGAATCTCACCGAGTTCCTTGCCGACTGAATTTCTCACTAGCACCTCCATAGAAAACATAAGGACCATCGTCGTCGATGGTCCAATCTATTAAGAGATGCGTATTAGACTCAAGACAAAAAAACCAAATCGGGTAAGGTTGAACCTTACTCCTTTGAAGCTCGGACCTTTCTCATATATGCACGATACTGTTCCCTGAAAGGCATGAAAGGATAATGTTTCTCTTCCGCGACCATCCTGAGGGCGGCCTCTTGCTTCATCCCCTCCTTCCAGAGTAGGTTCACAAGTTCGAAATCTTCCTCGGGGTATTTGGAATGCTTTCCGCTCACAGCGTCATATCCGCGCCGGAACCCCACCGCCTCTGCCTCGACAAGGGCGCGGACGATCATGGCGTCGAGATTGGCTAGCAGGTTGCGACTATCCGGGGCCACGGAGTCACTCAGTAGCTTCCGAATCTCCGGGTCGCTGCTCCGGCGCATACTTTTCCATAACTCTTCGATATAATCATGAACACGTGGGCCGTATTTATAATGTCGGAGTTCCGGCTCTGCTCCCCCGCGCAGAGTTCTCATCTCTTCTTTCGCCCGATCAATTGTCACTCGTTTTGATTCCCAGGAAAGAATGCTCAGATTGGTTCTCTCAACTAGTGCATCGTAGGTGCCTAGTTCGGGATGCTCTTCGAGATATTTCTTGAGATCTTCCTCGGCTTGTTTCCGCTTCACTTGGGCAGGGGATAGTTTTCTCGGACGGCGTTCCTCTTTGACTCTAACCCAACGCCCTCGAACCCGGGCCCAAAGACCCGGACGCTCGGTTGTTCCGCGTTTGGTTGTCTCGCCTTTGGGTACCCAGCTCCTAGTCCCCTTGAGTATCATTTGTCACCTCCCAGGTCAAGCCGCGGGAGCATTTGAACCGCTGCGATCTTGGCCTTGTCGCTGACACTTGCATATATTTCCGTAGTCCGGATATTCGCATGGCCTAATAGTTTCGAGATTTCGTATACACTAACGCCGCTCCCGATCCCTAGCGTGGCGAACGTGTGCCGGGCAACGTGTGTGCCGATTCGTTTGTCTAGTCCCGCCCTTTCTCCCCACTTCCCGAGCGTCCGGTCAATGCTAGGCGTGCGTGGCAGGGTAAAAACCTCACCCTGTCCGCCGGTAAGCTTCCTCTGTGCTTCGAGAATTTCAAGGGCAGATTGAGACAGGGGAAGGATCTCAGGAGCGCCGGTTTTCTTCTGAGTGAAGGTGATACAGTCGTTTCGGATCTTGTCCCAAGTCAATTGCCGGATATCGCTTATCCTCATTCCGGTGGCCACCTCGAAGAAGAAAGCGTTGCGGATATGAGGATTCGCAATTGGGGTCCGCGCGAGCTGGCTCACTTCTTCAAGGGAAAGATAAATCGGAGTTCTCTGGACTGTCTTTGCTGTGACGTAGGCGGCGGGATTGTCGGAGATCAAGTTTTCCCTTACGGCCTGTCCGAGTGCGGTCTTGATCCCTCCAAGGTAGTGATGGACGGTATTCGGATGGAGCTTTGGCTTTGCCTTTTCGAGGTGCTTTTTGAAGCCCTCGATCAGCGGCCGGTTTATGTCGGCGAATGAGATATCACCCCCAACGAATTCAGCAAAGTATGTTAGCGCATGTTTGTAGGAATCTTTAGTGTTCCGCGTGGCCTTTGTCTCAATCAATTCCTGGACGAATTCGATAAATGACCCATCCTCGAATTGATCGGGTGAAGCGATGCCCGTCTGCCTGGCGAATAGTCGGCGGGCATCTTTGAGCTTCTCTTGTGCCCGTTCTCGCGCTGCTGCGTCGTGCTTCTTGTCGCCGGTTAGGATCTCCCCGGTTTTCTTGATTCGCTGCTCCCACTTCCGTTCTCCCTGGGGCGTGCGTCGGTAGTAACTCAATACGAGCGACTTGCGCCCGGAAGGTAGCTGTCTTTCCCTGAGAATTACACCCATGATATTTCTCCTTGTTTGTTCCCCTTGTGTATTGAATATGTATTGAAAAGGGGAGAAAATCAAGAGAGAAACACTTAATAACTAAAAATAAGTGGACAGGGGAATGTATTGACAGGAAGGCGGTTAGGTCGAAATAGCTAAGAATTAAGAGAGATTTATGCTATGGAAGAAAGTATCCTGCAAGTATTGTCCCGACGATATAGACGATAATCAATACTCCTATCCCGGTGAACAGCGGGCTCCTTAGCCCCTTTGCTGACCTCCGGTCCATGAACGGGACAAGGGCCCAGAGGGCGATAAGTATCCCTACCGCTGCATTGACCAGCAGTTCCCCGTCAATGCTGAATACAGTCGCCGGGACCATCCTGAGCGTCTGGTACAGGGGCAGAAAGTACCACTCGGGTTTCATGCCGGGCGGAGCAGATGCCATCGGATCCGCTTTATCCCCGAGCTCTCTCGGTATCAGCGTTGCCAGCACGAGGAGAGCTGCAAACCCCAGAAGCCAGGCAATGAGATCCCTGTAGGCGAAGTCCGGGAAGAACGGGATCGGACTCTTATTTGTAACGGTGCCGATGGGGGCCGAAACACCTGAAAACTGATTAACAAGGAGATGAAAAGAGACTACCAGCAAACCAGTTAAGGGCAGAATGATCACGTGAAGACTGTACATCCTCGTGAGCGTTTCCTCTCCGACGTATTCTGCACCCTTGACCAGGCTGACTCCCCAGCGGCCGAGCAGCGGAATTGATTTCGGGACTTCCGTACCGATCAGCGTAGCGAAGTATCCTTTTGTATCCCATGGGAGCAGGTATCCGGTGAACCCGAAACCGAGTACAAGCAGGAGCAGTGCCACCCCTGAGAGCCACATAAGCTCCCTGGGCCTCCTGTACGCCTTCATCAGGAAGACGCTGAACATGTGTATCAGCAGCATTCCGACCATCAGGTGGGCCGACCAGGCATGCAACGACCGTACGAGCCACCCGTGCGGCGTGTCATTGACGATCGTTCGGATGCTCTCGTATGCATGCTCCGGAGCCGGCTGGTAGTAGAACGAAAGAAGTATTCCGGTGATGATCTGCACGCAGAAGAAGAAAAGTGTCATCCCCCCGAAATAATACCAGAACGAATGTCTGTGTCTGGGGACTTCCTTTGAAGAAAGAAATGCCACGATTGCAGCGAGCGGTAACCGATCAAAGAGCCATTGTCGTACGCGGGGAGATCCCATTGGAGACATGAGATGGATTTGCTAAATGCGTGTTAAGTATATGGATGGACCGTCCAGGATCACCCGATACGGAGGAAGCGGCTTCGGGGCCGGTCCCCACGTATTCACCCCGTTCATATCGAACTGGCTTCCGTGGCAGTTGCACCCGAAGTGCGGCACGGGCGACTCCTGGTACTGGACCACGCAGCCAAGATGCGTACAGCGCGCCGAGAGAGCTCTGAACTGGCCCGCAGGAGTATGTATCAGGAGCACGGGATCCTTGTTGACACGGACGATCTTCACCGTTCCCTGGGCAAAATCCCGCGTCTGTCCGACGAGGACGGACTCGCGAACGCCCAGCTTTGCTGCAACGGGCGAAATGTACTGAATGATCATCCCCAGAACAGGAGCAGTGCAGACGGCGCCCCAGACCCCGAGTGCGATCTTCAGAAAGTCGCGCCGTCCGTTCCCTCCTGCCGGATCTTTGTTCATTCGTGAGGTTCTGAAATCACCGTGAGCTGCGAATCGTGCAAGCCTATTTCGACCCGGCGGACATTTGCACCGACAATTTCGCCATCTGCATGCACGTAGAAAGATTCATCGGCGGATATCGTCAACCGCTTTTCCTTGAAGAACTTAACTCCGGGGACACCATGATGCTTCCCGCGCATCACACGGGGCATGAGACTGAGTATCTGGAGTATGTTCTTATGTTCGACCGAACAGATGTCGAGAAGACCGTCGTCGACTCTCGCCTCAGGCGTCAGATAGAACCCTCCCCCCGCGCATTTCCCGTTTCCAACTGCGATGAGCAGCCCTCGCGATTCGCGCGAAGAACCATCGAACTCAATCGTGAAGTTGGGGGGAACGTACCTTCCGAGAGTCTGGAGCACGGCAAGCACATACAGGGCCGTTCCGGAGAGGACCGGGATCTCCCGGGTCCGGGCGGCAACTGCAGCATCGAATCCGACCCCCACACCGTTAACAAACAGTCGTGTCTCGAAGTTGCCTCCTCCCTCCCTGGCGGCAGAGCAACGGACGGTCCCGATATCGACAGGACGTGTTACGCCCTGGAGAAGAGTATGGAGCGCCTGGAGCGGTTTGCGGGGCACTCCGACCGATTTGATGAAGTCGTTGCCGGATCCGGCCGGTATGATGCCGAGAGTTCGTGTGCTCCCGGCCAGGCCATTGGCAATTTCATTGATCGTCCCGTCCCCGCCGACGCTGACGACGACAGGGGTAGCAGCGCTACGGGCCGCCTCGGTTGCGTGCCCCGGGGCCGTCGTCTCAACGACGTCGTAGGGGATGTCTCGCCCCTCGAGCTCTCCCCGGATGGAGGCGAACACATTTTTGCCGGCTCCCTTTCCGGCCACGGGATTGACAACAAACGTAAACAGCTTCATGGAACGAGCCGGATTATGGATTCGCCTTCCTGGTATAACAGTGTTCCCTTGAAGAGCATATGAGCGCTTCCTTCGAGGAACACATCTGTCCATGCGCTTCCGGTTTTTCTGAAATGGACGAAGAGCTTTTCGCCGCTCCTGACTGCCACGCTCACAGGTGAGGAGAGGGCAAAAAGATCTGAAGCGATAAGCGCGGATGCGACCGAGCCTGTCCCGCAGGCGAGTGTCTCGGATTCAACACCCCGTTCATACGTGCGGAGTTCCACCGTGCTCCCGTCCCTGATGCGGACGAAATTGACATTCGTCCCGGCAGGACTGAACCGGGGATCATGACGAATCGCCCCTCCGAGTTCCATAACATCAAGACTCTCGAGCGCCTCCTCGAGTATGACGGCGTGCGGCGCCCCGGTGTCTATGAATGCCCCCTGCATCTGCTTCCCCCGGAAGGAGAATGAGAGACCCGGCCGGATATCCACGGGGTCCTTCATATGGAGTCTGACCGACCCCTCCCCCACTTCAGCGTCATAGATATGATCCAGCGCCTCGAAGCGCTGGTTCCTCCCGGCGACCCCCTCCATAAGCGCAAACCGCGCAATGCACCTCCCCCCGTTGCCGCACATCCCCCCCGAGCTTCCGTCTGCGTTGTAGTAGAGCATCGTGAAATCCGCCCTGGTGCTTTTTCCGAGGACAAGGAGTCCGTCTCCTCCGACGCCGAAGTGTCTGTCGCAGACAGCGGAGGCAAAGCGGGCGAGGTCGATGCGGAGACCCCCCGTGAAGTTGTTGACGAGGACAAAATCGTTTCCGGCGCCGGAAGCTTTTGTGAATGAGATGGGAACGTTCATCGGGTCCTCGAGAGCGAGAATTTCGCAGAGCTGCAATCAGTGCTTCATGCAGAAACGCCCCCCCGGCCATCGGGAGGGCGTTGTGCATGTGGAGATGGCGGGAGTCGAACCCGCGTCCGAAGAAAGGACCATCGAGATCACTACATACATAGTCAGTCTTTTGTGCTTCGCTCCGCCGCAACCGACAGACAGGTCGCTGGCGAAGTAACCCCGGGGGTCCGGGTTTTCACCCGGATTCGCCCTCTTCCTCCGGGGGGAAAAGGGGGCTATCCTGCCGGAATTCGGCGCCTCTTTGGAGTCCGGCAGGCAGGGCTCCTGGAGACGGGCTACCTAACGTTTAATCAGGCAGCCAGTGCGTAGTTGTAGTCTGCACTTAGGTTTTTCCGCTTTATTTACGTGCAACTCGGAGAGCACGGTATGCGATCTGGACCATCCCTACCCCGTCGAATCCGGGTCATCCCCTACCCTTGCAATCTATGCATTAGGTGAATGAATATCAAGTCTCTTCCACGCTTTCAATGCCCTGTTGTGATGCCGTTTCGTCTTTCGTCAAATAGGTTGCGGTGAGAAACCCCTTGAGATACTTAAACGCTTCCTCCGGGGTTTCCATGAATCGGAAGAGCCGGAGATCGTCCCGCGTGATCATCCCGTGTGCAACGAGTTCGTCGAAATCGATCACCTTTTTCCAGTATTCCTCCCCGTACATAACCACCGCGACCGGTTTCTTCACTTTTTTTGTCTGGAGGAGCGTCAGGACCTCCATCAGCTCGTCCAGCGTCCCGAATCCTCCCGGGAATACAACAAGTGATTTCGCAAGGTAGACGAACCATAATTTCCGCATGAAGAAATAGTGGAAATCAAAATTGAGTTCTTTCGTCACATAATCGTTGGCGTATTGTTCGAAGGGGAGACTGATGTTCAGGCCGATCGACTCCCCTTTCGCCAGTGCCGCTCCCTTGTTGGCGGCCTCCATGATTCCGGGGCCGCCCCCCGTACAGACGACAAACCTTCGCGGGGTGGCGAATTTCTTTGCCCAGGCCGTGAGGAGCCGGGAGAGTTCGACTGCGTCTTCGTAATACCGCGACATCTCGACCTGAATCTCGGAGTCACGCAGGGAAGTGAGGAGATGCTTTGTCGGTCTCGGGCTCTTGCGGAGGGTGGCCTCCACCTTCCTGAGATCTGCGAGCGTCTCATTCCGTGGCCGGACCCTCGCGGACCCGAACATGACGATCGTGTCCTTGATGCGGGCCTTCCGGAACCTGCTCTGCGGCTCCAGGAATTCGGATATCATCCGTACGATGCGCGCGTCCGGGCTGTTGAGGAATTCCAGGTCCTTGTACGCCTTCGGCGGCTTTGGAGAGTGGCGCTTCATGAGTCCCTTTCGGTCAGACAGTAGTATCGATGGTCCTTCCCTTCGACCCGGATCCCCGTTGCGATGATTCCCTCCCGGACGAGCCGGCCGAGCGTGTGGAAGATGGATTGTCGTTCCCAGCGGAACAGGCGGGTGATCGTCGGGACGGAAGAAACGAGCTGGTTCCGGAAATACCGCGTGAGTATCCGTGCCCGGGCTGTTTCGGGGTTCAACCGGCGCGCCCTGCGTATCTGATCGGGAAACGTCTCCCGGAGCGGCGCCCAGACGAATGTGAACGGGTCGTCAAGCTCCGCAACCTTGACGATGAACATTTTCTCCTGGAGTTCCGCCATGGCGCGGTCGAAGTGGATACGCGAGCTCTTCCCATGATTGCCTGTCGCCAGCTTCAGCCCCCTGGTCGTCTGGGGGGAGGAATCGGCCAGAGCATCCATGACGGCATGTGCCGTCCCTGTGAGGCGTCCCTTGAAGAACTCCTTTTCGTACTCGGTCTTGAGACCGGTCCTGTGCGACAACACGTAGAAGCACGGCAGGTATTCCAGTGACACCATCATCGGCCGGCGCTTGAGAAGTTTGCCGTAGTAAATCTTCCCCTCGGCGGGCAGGACGTTCTTCATCTCCCAGACGAACGAGATTCCCGGGTCGTGGTGCGTATGCTTGGGCATCACCGGATCACGCGCGCCGCAGGCGGCGTGCCAGAGGCAGGGAAGCTCCGAATTCTCCGACTTGAACGCAAAGCAGAATCCGACTTCGTTCACAAATGAAAGTGCCTGGCGCTTCGTCGCAACGGCGCGTGACGGCATCCGCCGGTGAACCCGGTCCCGCCACACCTCGATTTCCTCCAGCGTGTAGCTGAGTTTCATCTGCCCCTTCAGTTGTCGGATGAATTGCCGGTGAGCAAAACGCTCACTCCGGTCCCGCCCGCGGCAAGCCAGTCTCCCGCAGCCGCAACGTCATTCCTGACGATTGCGAGTCCCAGGTATTTTCCGTCAAAAGGAATTTCTGTCATGCTCGTGAGCGTTCCGGCTTCCATACCATTGTTGGACAGGGGAAGCGGCGTCGTTCCGGGAATTGCCCGCGGGGACTCGACGCGGGCAAGATGCCGTCTGATTTTCCCGTAGGTGTCGAGGCGGGCGATCACCTCCTGCCCGATATAGCATCCCTTGGTGAAGCTTATGGAGTCGCGCAAATCGCATTCGAAGGGGTTGTATTCATCGTTGAGCTCTCCGGGAGAAGCGGAGATTCCCCTGGCGATCCTGAAACCCTCGTATGCCCGTCCCCCTATCCAGCGTGCTCCCGGCAGCGAATCGAGCATCTCCAGCAAGCGGGGTGCGCTGTCCTTGTCGGTGATGATGTGCGCGACATCGGACCTGGAATCCTTGCTGTGCACGACGAAGAGATTCGTCCCCTCTCGAGCGAGAAGGACGGAAGTGCTTTCGCCGGAGGGAGAATCAAGCATCGGAGAAAACATGGAAATCATCCGAGGTCCGATGAGTGAAGCCATTACAGTGTCGCCAGTTATAGTGTTAAGTCTGATATCTTCTGTAATAGTAAATTTTTCGATCCACTGTGTCAGAAGCTGTTCGGTACCGGGCGACGTTATGAGGACAAGGGAATCTTCCCGGGAGGAGACAATGACCCGGTCGACTATGCGCCCCTTGTCGGTGACGAAGACCGTCGAGACGACTCCCCCCGCCCGGAGTCCGATGAGTGAGTTTGTCGAGAGCCGGTGGAGTAGATCGAGTCGGTCATTTCCGGTGACTTCTATCCGGCCGAACTTCGAATTATCGGTAATCCCCATCCCACTGCAGGCGGCCCGGAATTCGGCTTCGGGATCCCCGAATGAGAGTTCCGGTCCCCTGCACCCCGCTGGACTCAAATTTGGCATCGTAAAAGATAGCATCGCACCCTTTCAAAGTCAAACGGGGCCGCCCTCTGGTTATTTGAACAGTTGCCGAGCTTTTACTTGCAAAGAGGGCAACATTTGGACATATTGAACGTCACGCACACACAAGGATGGAGTATCCCCCGATGAGATCAAAACTTTTTCTCTCCCTCTTCTTTTCGCTCCTCGCAGGTTGCGCAACATTCAAAGAACTTCAGCCGAAACCGGAACTCTCCCCCGCTGAGCGGGGCTATATCGAGCTGAGGAACGACAAGGAGGATTTTCAGCTTGACCAGGGAAAGCAGTATTTCATCCGATTCCCGCGTCCGCTGCACGACAATTTCGACATCGTTCTCACGACGAATGCCAAGTGGTACATGGATACGTACCTGACCAGGACGTTTGATGACGGGAAGGGGCCGATAGTCCGCATACAGGATGAAGCGTCCAGGGAGGATTCCTCGAGCGTGTATGCCGTCGATCTCTCGAGCGGGACATATTTCTGGGTGATCGACACTGTCCGGCAGGACATCGGGTTGCACCTTCAGTACAGGTACGTCCCACGCTGGCGCCACAGGTTCGAAAACGAGTACGCCGGGTTCAAGCAGACGCTTTCCGGGAGCCTCGTCGATCGCTCCACCTACAGCTCCTCGCCGGGGGCGATCCCTATTGAATCCGTCGATTTCGCAGAGCGGCTCGGGTATGTCGGCAGCCGCACCTCGAAACTCAATGCCATGAACGAACAGTTGAAGAAGCTGGCAGACCTCTTCCCCCCCGACATCGCGGCGGCGAATGACACGGCGTACCGGAACTTCAAGACCCTCCGGGCGGCTGTGGAAGACGAGATCCAATTCCAGCAGAACTACGCGGCCGCACTCTCGATTTTCCAGAAAGAAAAGAATGCCGGCAACAATACGGGATCGTTCCTCTCGGATGCCCTCGCGTATGCGGAGTTCCTCCGCCAGCATGACCGGTACCCCGCCCTCATGGTAGAAAAGGCGAGGAAAACGATCATGCTCCGTCTCAATGATGCCGTTCCCTACTACGAACAGCAGCTCAGGAACAAGAAGGATGTGAAACCGATTGTTCTCGATCCCCCTCTGGAACCCGTGCAACAACTGTATGCCGCCTCGGGCAGGGGAATCCCCCCCGCGTTCGAAGCACTCCGGACGTTCGTGGAGAGGTTTAACCTCGAGGCTTCGGCCCTCCAAGCGGCGACTGTGCGCCTCAAGGAACTGCACGCGCTTGTGGACAAGACCATCTCCCCACCGGCCGCATCGTTCTACGCAGGGATCGAAGCTTCCGCGCGTGACATACGCGCGGGGATCCCGCCCCCCCAGGCCGCATCGAGCGAACGGTACCGGGGTCTCGACGCAGCCTCTCTTCTCGCACTGGAGCTCGCGAGGGCGGCGGAACAGGCCGATGATTTTCAAGCCCTGTTCGGATCCGGCTCTCAGATCGCTGCGGACATCACGGCGCGCTCATGGTGGACCGCAGAATCGAAAACACGCGATCTGTACGTGGGGAAGGACGGGAGGACATTTGCCAGCGTCGAACGGCATCGGGAGAAGCTGGTCAGGTGGTTCGAGTCCGACATTTTCAACGGGGTCCGGAACGCAACACGCGAACGGCTGGACGCGTTCGTCAAGCTGCACGAATCAACGTACACGGACGTTCCCCGGCTCTATGCCGACTCTGCATTCCAGCCCGCCTACAACCTTTCCTTCAGCGCAGCCGGGCAGGGAGTGCTCGCGCAGAAGAAGGGTCAGATAGACGAGTATATCAATAAAGTGAGACATTTCCAGTTCCCCGAGGCGGCGATACGTGTGATCTACGCTGACTTCACGCGCGATATGAGTGCCCCGGACGGAGTCGACCGGGCGCGGGCCGTCGTCGAACACGGAAAGGAATACAAGGGGAACGACAAACAGTTAACGGCGATCGTGAGCGAGTGCGATCCCGCTGCGGCGAAGTGGATCGTCCACCCGAAAGAATACCGCCGTCTTCTCGCCCTGCCGGTGACAAGCAACAGGAAGGGATCCAATGACTATATGTTCCGGATACGGCTTCAGATCCCGTCCGACGCGCAGTTCCCGGTCTTTGACGTGAACATTAAACTCCCCAGAGAGCTCGCCGAAGGGGCCGGCCGGGAACAGTGGTACGATCTGATCACAATCAACAACACGCCGATTAAGAACGAGGGACGGTTCCGTATCACATCCCCCACGTCGGACAACGGGTACGAATCGCAAATCACCCCCGTGCAGATGGACAAGGAGGGACGCAACATACTCGAAGTCCGTTTCAAGAAATCGTCGTACAGGGTGTATGAAATCAGCGCCATGGCGCAGGTCCCGATCATGAAAAAGAACTGAGGACGGCTCAGAATGAAGAACAAACGGCTCGTTAGTATTCTCGGCGGGGTTGGGCTCGTCGTCATCGGCGTGGTTCTCTACCTCATTTTTCACCGTCCCGATCTTTCGGAAAGCATCGTTCTTCCGTTCATCGCGCACCAGAAACCAGCGATCGACCCGCACCTTCCGGGACCGACGCCCCTGTCCGACAAGCTCGACGAGGTCCAATTTGACGGCCTGTTCGACCTCTCGGCGAACCCGAGCGGGATCGTGTACCAGGACGGGCTCGGCGAACTCGTCGGTGTGGACCAGGACAACGTGGTGACGGTCCGTCTGAAGCCGAACAAGCGGTGGAGCGACAGCTACCAGATCACCGTGAAGGACGACAAGTACACGATTGCGAAATCCCGCGATCACTTCTTCTCGGCCGTGGACCTTCAGTTTACGATACGGAGGATCATGACGCTCGGGAGCCTCTCCCCCGACTACATACTGCTGATCCAGGCGATGGAATCGCCGGGGTTCGAGGGGCCCGATGACCGCGGGGAGATCCGGTTCAGGTTCAGGCAGAACAGGATATGGAAGGAGGCGGACATCAAGGAGAGCCTGTCGTTCAAGATCCTCCCCGAAGGGTCCCCGATGAACGCCTTGAATTACACGGTGGGGACTGCGGCCTACATGCCGCTTCCGCCGAAGGAGGGTGTGTCGAACTACTTCAGGACCCCGGATGGGGGTGCCGCCATCCCCGACCTTATTCTCGCGCCGTTCATCGACAACAGCACCTACACCACCGAACTGAGGAATGGTGCGATCAACGTTCTCCTGGAATCCCCCTTCGGGGCCCTCTCCCCGGTCCTGACGGACAGCAGAAAGTTCTTCACGAAATCGAATATCAGCACAACGATGTTTGCGGTGCTTTTCAATACGGGGCGACTCTCCCGCGATCAACGGACGCAGCTCCGGAGGCTGCTCGACAGCAGGCTTATCGCGGACCGCTTCTTCAACGTCGGGACACCCCAGCAGCGCCACATACAGGATTACAAAGGGAACCGGGACAACTACGCTGACTATGTGAACCACAGCGTCTTCCCCACCTCGTCGTACTACATCGAGGAGAAAATCGTCGAACCGGCCCCGGCCCGTGATAACGCTCCGGCCGACCTCTCCCTTCTTCCGGACACGGTGCGGATCAAGGCATGCACGAACTTCGGCTTCCGTGAGGAATACTCGGAACTTGCCGACATACTGAACGATCCCGCGGTCACCAGGGGGAAGGTGAAAGTGACGATCGTCGGAAACGAAGAGATACAGCGGGGGAACTACGACGCGGTCGTCGTTGCCTTTACAGGGTACAGGAGCAACTTCCTGTTCGATCTTTATGACATATTCCTGCGCCAGCCTGACCTCGTGACCTACCGGATCAATCTTGAGGTCTCGGACGACGCCCGGGGAGCACAGACAGTGTCTCCGGGGTCGTTCCGGAGAGAGAACAACTTCTTCGGCCTGGACGCAGGGGCGGATTCGCCGGACAAAGCCGACGTCAACCAGTTCCTCCAGTATGTGTACGGGTTCATGTCCACGCGCAACATCGGCGACAAGCAGGAATATTCCCGTCGCATCGACCAGCTCGAACACGGGCTGAGCCTCGGTGCCTGGCTCTTTTCCGTCCCTTCCCTCGCCTATTTCAGCACGCAGTTTGACAGCACAAGCATAAGTCTCTACGGCGTTGCCTCCCAACTTTCGACGATCAAGCAATGGCGGGAAACCCCGGACCGCTGATCGGAAGGGAGTATGCGCTCAGGCCGGCGATGAGCGTCGCCGGCCTGGTTGTTGCCATCTGCGGTGCGCTGTGCGCCGAACAGCGCACGGGTGACGTCATGATAGTGGAACACCCGGAGAGGCTCGTGGTGTTCAGCAAATACCAGCAGCGTCTGACCCCCGACGAGTACCGCCGGCTCCCCCCGTTCGCTCCCATGGTCCTCCAGCGCGAACATGATCATCTGGGTGACGGCTTCACCCCCTGCGCGGCCGTGGAGATCGGCCGCGAACCGTATTACATACTGAGGAATGAGGGGGGCGGCTTCTCCGCGCGGGGCGAACCGGGGAAAACGGAGATATTCAGGAATGTTCCACTCCTCAGCGACACCGTCGTGCTGCTCCGTGGCAGAGCACTCAGGCTGCGGCCGGCGGGAGACAGGGAAGAGGTCCTGCTGCCGCCGGGGACACGCGTAGTGCGCATCTTTGAACATGAATCAGGGACATACGTGCGCCTCTCCTCCCCCGGGGGACGCTTCGGCTGGCTTTCGCTCCCAGGCTCCGCTCGCTCCTCGCAGTGGCGCGAGGTGGAGACTGCGTCACCCGCGGGGATTTCCTCCGGTGATCTCCTCCTCCGGGTCCGGCCCGTCGTCGACGGGGCGAACGAGTCTCTCCGGCGGATCTACGCCGCACTTTCCCCTGAAACCGGCAAAGGCCAGACGCCTCCCTCCTTCCGCCTCTCCCTGTCGCACGGGGAGATCAGGTGCATTCTCGAACCGGCCGCACTCTCCGGTTCCTTCAGCGGCAGCATGAGGGCCTTGCTCGCCGGGCTCGAACGCGTCCTGGGAGGGACGGGGCTGCACCCGGAGATCTCGGACGGCGCGATTTTCATTCCACTCCAGTGACAGTGACGTGCGTTCGCTCCCCGCAGTAGTCCTCGAACATCTCCCGGCCGTCCTCGTCGTCGGCCTGGCGCTTGTCGCCGTCTCCGCCCTCATGCGCCGGAACGAATCGGCTTCCCGCCCGCACGCCGATCCCCTGATCGAGCGGTATCTGGCGATCGATTCGGTCGATCTGGCGAACCCGCTCGACAGGGCGCTGTTCCGGGACGCACTCGGCGTCCTCCCCCCGCCGGGCGTGACGAACATCGACTCGCTCATGCATGTTCTCGAGGAGACCCGCCTGACCCGGTTCACCGATCCGTCGAGGAAAACCGGGGGAGGACGAGCGGTGCTGACATGGGAGACCGGGATGGCGATCGTCCCGATGTATGCGGTGTTTCTCCTCGTCTACCTTGCCGTGATGGTGTGTACGTATTTTGCCGCACGTGCTCTGGCGGTCTGGAAATTCATCGCCTGGAAACAGGGACGGGCCTCGTACCTCCGCCGCTACCTGGCCTCGGTCGAATCGAAGGGACTCGCGGGCGCGATCCGACGGGCAGACCTTCTTGTGATGTCCGCGCTCAGTGGGATCGCGTCACTCCTCCTGTTTGCACCTGCCTATGTGATCGCGTATTCCTTCAGGACAAGTCTCGACACCGAGAGCATCCTATTTCTGATCCCGCTTGCTGTCATGTCCAACGGAATCCTGATCAACGAGGCGAACCATCTCTACACGCTCCTCGTTGCGGAGAGCCGGAAGGGATACATCCAGACGGCGATCGTGAAAGGGCTGGCTTCTTCCTACGAATGGGACACCCCCGGCGGGCTTCGCCGCACGACTCTGTTGTTCCCGGTCCGTGGGGCCCGGGGACACGTGTTCAGGGACATCTACCTGAACGCGCGCCTGCAGTTCATCCCGTCGATGAAAGAGCATGCGGCGTTCGTCGTCACGGGGATCGTCATCATCGAGATGGCCCTGAATATCAAGGGGCACCTCTGTTACGCATTGCTCCAGCACATGCTCTTCCGGGAGTTCGACATCGCAATCGCGATCGTCTTCGCCATCTTTCTCACCGTGAAGCTGACGGAGGCCTGTGTCGACCTCTGGCACTCTCTCGAAACAAGGAAATATGACAATGCAGGGTGAACGCCCCGGTGTGCGCATTCCCCTCTCCGGACTCCTGGCGGAGAGGAAAGACCTGCTCTGGGGGATACTCTGGTTCGGGGGGCTGGCGCTGACATGGGTGTGGCTCGACGTCTACCTGAATGCCCCTGCCCGCATTCTCGTCGGCGCAGCGTGCATCCACACGTTTTCCGGTGCGGTCGCCGCGGTCGTGGTGGCCCTGGTGATCGGCTGGGGGACCGCCCTCTTCCTCCATTTTCTTGAATCCACCCGTCGCAGGGGTGCTTACCTGGCGGTCTCGTTCGCGCTGAATCTTCTCCGCTCCGTGCCGCAAATCGTCGGGATGCTCATCGGGTACGTGATCGTCACCGGGCTGACGCTGAATGAAGCCCTCACCTCCGATACGTCCCTCATCCTCGCGACATCCCTTGTTACCGCCCTGTTTGTCTTTCAGGAAGTCGTGGACCTTATCCGCGAACGCATCCGCCACTTCGAATCACTGGAGTTTGTGAGCGCCCTCCTTGTCTGCGGGATCCCCTCACGCGTCATCATCAACAGGGAAATACTCCTGAAGAACAGCATGCCATATCTGGTGCAGAAATCGGTGGCGCTGTTCGGACGAGCGATATTCCTCATCTGCAGCATCGACTTCATAGTCTCCGTCGGGCTCTCGGCGGAGGTCAGCCTCTCGAACCTCCCCGTCACGCTGGGGAGCATGCTCGCCAAGCTCGACAGCAAACAGGATATTCTCGCGATAGGAACGGCGTTCACCGACCTGCGGGTGGTCCCCACGCTCTTCGTCGAGCACCTGCAGGGGATCAGCGTCGCGTTTCTGATCGTCTATACGCTCCTGTGCGTGTACAGGATTGCCAACGGACTGATGGAACGGTACCGCCTGTGACCCCGTCGCGGTTTGACATCAGCATATCCGCCGGTGAACGGCTCCTTGTGGATGTTCACGCCTTCCCGATCCAGGAGGGGGCGATCACGTTCCTTTTCGGCGAATCAGGGATCGGCAAATCACTGATCGGCAAGGCACTCTTCGGACTGCTCGACGAATCGGAATTCCGCGTACGGGTGAACGGAATGTCGTACGCGGAATACCGGGAATCGGCCGGGGCCCGCGCCGCGCGGGCTAACGGCTTTTTCATGTTTCAGGAACCCTCCTCCCACCTCAATCCTCTCCTGACACTCGAAGGACAGATGAAGGAGGGAACGCTCGCGAGGGCTCCGGATCCTCTCGGTGCCGCGCGGGAGCTCTGGCGCGACGGGGACCGGGGGACGCTCCCACGGATACTGCCAGTGTACCCGAAGGCGTATCGCCCGAGCGGTGGAGAAAAACAGCGCCTGCTGGCGGCGATGGCGTTTACAAGGATGGACATTGCGTTTGCCGATGCGGTGGATGCCTCCGGTGAGCCGGGCGCCCCCGGTCTCTTCGTGTTCGACGAACCAACCGGCAGTCTGGACCGGGAGGCCCGGGACAGGTTTCTCGACAGGCTTTTCGCGCGATTCCGACTCAGGCATGAGACAATCCTCCTGATCACGCACGATTACGGAATGATCTCCTATGTCCAGTCCCGCCACCGCGACATCGGGAAGGACTACCGCTTCATGGAATTGTTCGTGAGCGCCGGCAGCGCCCGTACGCGCGAGTTCGATCCGGCCCGTTTTCTCACGTGGCTCGGAGGCCTGCGTGCCGAGCCGGCCGTGACCGCAAAAAAACCCCTGCTCCGCGTGGAGGGCGAGATACGCGTATTCGGGCGTGTCCTCCGGTTTTCACAGCCGGGAGGGGGAACTGGCCGCGATGCTCTTGCAGTGCGGCCGGGGGAGCTGGTCTACCTCAAGGCGGGGAGCGGCATCGGAAAAACCACGGTGGCAAAAATTGTCATCGGTCTTCAGAACGCGGACCACTTCCGTCTCGAGATTGACGGCGTCAGGCTGGGGGATGTCTCGCCCCGGCAGTACTGGCGGAGGCATCTGTGGGGAAAAAAGATGACCATGGCGTTCCAGCACGCGGACGAGTCGCTGAATCCCCGCGCAAGCGTTGACGACACCCTCCGGATACTCAACATGAAAACCATCCAGGACAGGAAGGGCGTTGCAATGGCGCTGGCGCGGCTCTTCGATACCGGGGAGATCCCGGGGCTCACGGGAAAAAAGGTGTGGCAACTCAGCGGCGGGCAGAAACAGCGGTTGAATCTTCTCCGCGCATTTGCTCTGGAGACTCCTCTCATCATACTCGATGAGCCGCTGAGTGCGCTCGATTTCGAGAGTATTGATCGCGTCCTGGGTATCATGCGAGATGCCCGTGTGCGCGGACGCGCGATACTCCTGATCTCACATAACGAGGATATATTCGACAGGCTCGTCTCCCCTGAATCGGTCTATTCGCTTGAATCGGCCGACCCCTCGTTCTCCCCTTCTTGACATTGACACGGGATTCGCTATGTTTCCACCAACCGGGCATCCGGTATCTCTCACCACCCACGGAGGCTGACTGTGCGATATATCACTCTTCTGAGCATCGTCGTTCTCATGGCAGGATGCGGCAAAAAACCTGTCAGTTTCAAGGAACAAATACAGCCCATACTCAACGCCCGGTGCACGCAATGTCACGGGACAGATATTCACCGGGGGAGGATCGCCATGGCGTCATATGCGAGTTTCATGAACTCGCACACCGTCTCGGGGAAAGAGCCTCTTGTGATCCCCGGGAGCCCGTACCAGAGCCGGCTCTACATCCTCTGTGAGACGAACCAGCCGCATTTCCGGATGCCGCCGGATACATCCAAAACCGTGACGCCTCTCCCCCCCGCCGAACTTGAGCTTCTCCGGCACTGGATCGCAGAGGGAGCGAAGGACAATTGAAATCACCCGCACATCGGGTCTGTCACGTCTCACGCCTCAAGAAAACGAATGCGTGGTCCTCGAACGATGGCAGATCGGAAAACCTGCCGTGGTTCGCGTAGTACACCTCTTCGTAGCCGAGATTCTTCATCGTGACACGAAGCGCTTTGTCTGTGATCCCCCATTGGAAGATGTTGTGGATATCTCCCCACGGTTTTCCGTATGCCGGGTGGATTTCCGATTTGTGGTCAAAAACCCATCTGTAGATGTCGAGACGAAAATCCGGGACTAGCGCGACGTATTCGTTCAACGGTAACTGCGTCAGCCGTACTGCATCTTCACCCCGGGTGAATTGTTGATTGTACACGACAATGCACGGAGAAACCTTTGAATAGAGGGCCAGCACCTCATCCCAGTGGGGATTCGCCTGATGCAAGAGAACGTCAAAGAAGTACACGACGTCGACGTCTCCCAGACCCTCCGCGTTCCCTCTCGATGCGAAGTCCCCTCGAATGACCTCAAGCTGGGGGTAGGCCTTGAGTTTTTCCTCGAGTCCCCGAGGGAAGTCGGTGTCGACGAGAATGCCCCGTTCAATTCGGTGATGCCTGAGAGTGTGGACGGAGTATGCGCCGTTGACGTTCCAGACTCCACCAAGGTCTGCAAACGACTTTGCCCCTGGGACAATGGTGTTGAAGGTATGGTCAATCAGGCGAAGCTTGTCCCTGTTGACATAGAGGTTGTAACCGTAGAAGAGATTTGGCAGGCGCCGAATCCCTTTCGTGAATTGTCGCAATCGTCTCTTGTTCATCGAAGCACGTGAAGGGGAACCGATGGTAGTATGTGGAATGAATATAGCGACAATGAGGTGTTTGCACCGGTCCGGTTCGGATGGCGAGGGTGCGTGAGACGACTGCAAGTCGGGTTATGTGCCGATGTGAAGAAGCCTTCTGCCGGGCCCTTCTCCTCCCTCCCTACTGCAATGTGAATATCTTCAGATTACGGAACCAGACGGGATGCCCGTGGTATTGCAGCCCGATGTTCCCGACCCTGGGCATCGCGCTGTAGGCGGTATTGAACTTGTTCGGGGTTCCGTCCGGATTCCTGTGCGCCTGGGTCCAGCGGTTGAGGTCCATGGCAATAATCCGGTGACCGTTCAGAACCACGGTGATCATGCTCCCCTTGCACCTGATCGTATAATGGTTCCACTCACCGGCCGGTTTGACCGCATTCATCGAGGGAGCCAGACAATCGAATATCGCGCCGCAGTCTTCCCGCGTGACTTCCTTCGTTCCGTAGGAGTCAAGAATTTGTACTTCGATCGCCGTATGGAGCCACTCTTTCACATCCCCGGTCCGGAGGAACACGCCGCTGTTGGTCTCCCTGGCAAGCTTGAACTCAAGATCGAGCACAAAATCGCCGTAGCGGTCTTTCGTCCAGATGTCGTCACCTCCCTCGGCGCTGAGGACTCCCTCCTTCATCACCCAGCTTCCCGGCTTGGTGATGCAGTTGGAGAGATCGTCGGCGATCAGACTGCGCCAACCGTGCGGCTTGAGTGAAAGTGCAATTGCATTGAATGCCTCCTCGCACGCGCGCACTTCGGGGAGGGAGCTGTCCCAGTTGTATTCGTACTCGATGGAGAAGACCCCACGGTACTTCTGCCGGTCGAGTTCCCTGAGTAGCGCTTCGACTTTCGCGACACCGGTCCCCCAGACGACATCATGCGCCCCGGGAGTGCCGAATTCATTGAGGTCCTTGAAATGCATCGTGAGCACGCGCGGCCCGAGGTTCCGTATCGCCTCCAGCGGCTGAATCCCCGAACGGATCCAGTGCCCTATGTCGCCGCATGAACCGATCCATGCGCTCCGTCCTTTGCATACCTCGAGGACTCTCTCCGGGTTCCAGTACGGGGAGGGTTTGGGATGGTTGTGCAGCGCGACCTTGATCCTGTACTCCTTGCAGAGACGCTCCACCAGGTCCAGCATTTCTTCCGGAGGTTCGGCCACGATGGTCTCAATCCCCATCTCGCGTGCAAAGTCAAAGACCTTCCGGCAGGAGGCTTCGTCCTTCCCCATGTCCACGACCCCGAAATTGACAAGCCGGACGCCGGCATCGGCGAGCATCTGCCTGAGTGAGGCGCGCTCCTCCGCTGAGAGGCCGGGACCCATTGCGACGCCCGTGACACCCGGGCGAAGCTGCTGCCCGGGATACGCTTCAATCCATTTGATCCCCAGGCTTGCCGTCTTTTCCAGTGCTTCTGAGAATGTGAAGTGGTTGAACGTCCAGGCCTGCACCGCGAGGCGCCAGCCGTCGTATGCGTCAGTCACCGGATGCAGAGAATCCGCCGGGGATCCGGCGGGGACATCCGCCGGGGATCCGGCGGGGACATCCGCCGGGGATGCGGCGGAGACATCGAAGGCGAGGGCAAGAATTGGCAGGGCCATCGCGAGCATTCGATTCATAGCGACCACCCCTCTCTGTAGGGCATATGGAGGTATTCATTTGCCGATTCGAGGTTTGTGATCCGCATTGCTGCGGAATCCCATTGGAGGATCACATTTTCCTTACCGGCACGGAGCGCGACATTCCCCAGAAGCATCATTTCCGTCAATGCAGATGCATAGCTGAAATCGGTCGTGGACTTCTTCCCGGACTTGATCGCCTCGATCCATTCCTGATGGATCCCCGGAGAGCGGGGGATCGTCTTTGCGGGGCGTTTGTACTCCTGCATCCGTGTCTCGGGGATCAGGCGGGGGCTGTCAGCATACGTCCCGTGCATCAGTTTCCCCTTCGTCCCGCAGTACATGACCCCACCGTCTCCGTCCCCCATCCGCCGGCCCGGCTCCAGTTCCTCCGGCCGCGAAGGCCTCAGGCCGCTGTCGTACCAGGTCAGCCTTACAGGCGGCTTCTTCCCGCGCGCAGGAAACTGGTAGCGCACGATGGACGACGAGGGATAGGTCTCTTTCTTCAGCTCCGTCGAGCTGGCTTCCACACTGGACGGGGCCCCGAGGTCAAGCGCCCAGAAAGGCTGGTCCACCAGGTGTGCCCCCATGTCTCCGATCGTCCCCGTGCCAAAGTCCAGCCAACCGCGCCATGAGAACGGGTGATACGCCGGATGGTACGGCCGCCAGGGCATCGGTCCGAGCCAGAGATTCCAGCCGAGCGTCGGCGGGACCGACGGGAGAGTCTCGGGTCGGTCGGTCCCCTGGGGCCAGACGGGGCGGTTCGTCCATGCGTGCACTTCCGTCACATCGCCTATGGCGCCGTCGGCGATCCATTCGTTGATGAGCCGGGCACCTTCGCTGGCATGCCCCTGGTTCCCCATCTGCGTGACAACGCCCGTCTCACGGGCGGCTTTGGCAAGCGCGCGGGCCTCATGGATCGTGTGCGTGAGCGGCTTCTGAACAAAGACATGCTTCCCCATCTTCATCGCCGTCATAGCGATAATGGCATGCGCGTGGTCCGGCGTGCTGACGGTGATGGCGTCGATTCCCTTTTCCTTCTCGAGCATCACACGGAAGTCCCGGTACTTCGCCGCCTTGAGGAGCTGCGGAGTTTTCACGCCGTCCTCCCTGAGGGTTTTTGCGATCCGGTCGTCATCCACATCGCAGAGCGCGACGATGTTCTCGGTGCTGACGCTCTGGATGTCCGATTGTCCCTTCCCGTTCACCCCCACACAGGCGATGTTCAACTTGTCGCTTGGGGCGGTATATCCGGGTCCGCCGAGCACATGACGGGGGACGATCGTGAACGCGGCGGCGGCCGCTGTCGCCCCGAGAAACTTTCTCCGTGAAATGTTGTCCTGCTCGCTCATAGGGTATCAGTCTTTCTATAAAAGGTGGTGTTCGGGATTGCATCATGCGTGGGGAGGACATTCAACATTAGCGATTGCCGGCCGCAAATACAAGCGTCGGTCGCCGGAGATGTAAAGAACATATTGTAATAGTGAAGGCCGCTCCGTATACTCGGTTGCGATGATCACGCTCAGCATAGTCATCCCCGCCTTCGACGAGGAGAACAAAGTCACCCGCGACGTGCAGGCCGCCGCAGCGTTCCTCGTCTCGCATGAGATTGCGGGGGAAGTCCTCGTTGCCGACGACGGGAGCTCCGATCGGACGGCGGAGATTGCCGAACAGGCGGAAATCCCGGCATCCGTGCACCGTGCGGTGATCAGAAGCGACTCGCACCGTGGGAAAGGTGCGGCGATCCGAACCGGCATTCTCTCATCCCGGGGGGAATATGTGCTGTTCGCCGACAGCGGTCTGACGGTCCCTTTCGAGAACGCGCTCACAGGACTCCGGGTGCTGCGCGAAGGAACTGCTGAACTGGCCCATGGATCGCGGGAACTCCCCGGGTGCATTATCCGCCGGGACCGGGACTGGGACCGGAAACTCATCTCACGTCTCTTCCACGTACTGGTCCTGCATTGGCTGCACGTCCCCCCCCATCTCACCGACACCCAGTGCGGGTTCAAGCTCTACCGGGGTGACGTCGCGCGGCAACTGTATGCGGAGTGCACGACGGATGGGTTCATGTTCGATATCGAGATCATACTCCGCGCGCTGCAGCACGGGTTCCGCATTGCAGAGTTTCCGGTGGAATGGACCTGCGACCGGGACAGCCGCCTCAGCATCCGCCGGAGTGCTGGGTCCGTCCTCAAGGACCTCCTCCGCCTCAGGCGGATCCTGGTTACACCGCTCCCCAAGGGCCGAACCTGAGGACGGCGGGAGGACGCTCCTCAACGATGATCGCCCTCAGTTCCCCGGAGCCTGCGACAAGTCCGGCGATTTCCTCGTGCGTCATGATCATGCATGCCGTGGAGAGGGCATCACTTCTGGTCGCCGACTGCGAGAGGACCCACGAGGCACGGCGCGATGCAACGGGAGCAGCGATGCGCGGATCTATGATATGCCTCCCTTGTGTGATGCCTGATCCTCCCAATCCCTGATCCTTCAGTCGGACCTTCTCGAGGACTTCAGACGGTTGGGCGGGATTGCTGAGCGTAACCGGCCAGCCCACATTCCCCGGATGGTCTCCAAACGCGTATACCGAACTGGTCCCCCCGTGCACGAACGCAGACCCCACCCCCCACTCCCTCAACAGCTCTGCGGCACGGTCCACGGCAAAACCCTTTCCGATGGCTCCGAGATCAATAAGGGGAGCCGGGCCTCGAACGCGTACCGTCATATGCCCCTCATCAAGTTCGAGGCGGAACATACCGCTCCGTGTCCTTGCGCGCTCGATCTCTTCGGCAGACGGAGACAGGAGCGACCTGTCCCTCCCCACCCAGCAGTCCTTCAACGCACCCGTCGCCACGTCGAAAGTCCCGCCGGTTTCCTCGTAGTATTGCATGCCGAGCCGGAGACACTCAAACGTGTCAGCACTGACACGGACAGCCTGGTCCGGCTGGAGATTGTTGATCCGTGAGACATCGCTGTTCGGCAGATAGCGGCTGAAGTCCTGCTCCAGCCGGTCGATCTCTTCGAACGCCGCGTGCAGAGCGCCTGCGGCGAAGGCGCCATCCTCGTCTGCCACCATCAGCTCAAAAAGGGTTGCCATCGCACGGTGCTGAGACCGGAGGATTTCCCCGTTCGGCCCGCTCATGGTGATTTCTCCTCCAGCACGGCATTCCGGAGATCCAGCGTGACGTACCCCCGCAACTCCTTTCCGGGGCGGAGGAACATGGCCCTGTCGAAAAGCGGGACGTACAGTCTTCTCTCGCCCGGCGGGGGCATGTCGTACATCCTTTTCAGGAGTGCAGGCTCGAATTCGGGCGAAGCCAGTATCACATCCGTGGGGACGAAACCCTCCCCCAGGTCGCTCCACCAACCGACACGCGGCAGCGCGCGCAGGTACCAGGGGAGCGGCCAGTAATCATCACCCCCGCAGACCACCTGGATCGCCGCACCGTCACGTTGGACCGCCCGTGTCACAGCAGCGGCAATAGTGCGGACGTCATCACCCGGATGCGAATAGACATACGGATTCACCGGATCATCATAGTAGCGGAAATCCCCCATCCATGACTGCCAGGCGAGATGAAGGACCATGAGCACGGTGATGGCAATTCCCAAAGGGCGCAATCTCCGCCTCTCGAGCCATTTCAGGAATGCCGACACACCGGATCCCGCGAGTATGATGAGCGGCTGCAGCGCGCCCAGGACCAGCCAGGGCGTCTTGTAGGGGATTGCCGAAGAAACGGCGAGCATCATCAGCGCGTACAAGCCCAGAAACATGCGAAGATCTCTTCCCTCACGCACCTGCCCCGGTTTCTCTCTGAACGCGCTCCAGAATCCGGCAACGCCGAAGAAAACGATGCCGGCCTCGGTCCAGGCCGGGCCATGGTCCCCCCTGCTGTATGTCAACATCTCCAGGAAGTAATACCAGGGATGACCATGCCGGGCATTCTCTCCTGCCCGGGTAAAGTAACTTTCGTACGCCAGGAGAGAATCACGCACTCCCTCCCAATGTGTGAGAAACGAAGAGAAGAAGAGAACCCATACTGCACCAGCGCACGCCAGGGCGACGCCCACGCTTGTTGCATCGGGCACATGTCCGGGCCGCTTTTCGTGCCGCTGAATGATCCTCACTCCCAGCACCGCCATCCCCATCATGCCCACGGAGATGATCCACGTCTCTTTTGTCGCACACATGAGGCCGGCGCAGACGCCCGCCATGACGGGCCAGGTTCTGCGGCCGCCCGGGCCAAGACGGGATGCGGCGACGATCAAGCCGAATGCAAAACAGACGAGCAACGTCTCCTGTATATAGTAGCGGCTGTAGAAGACCATCGCCGGGGACGCGGCACCGAGGATGACCGCGCAGGCAGATGCTGTCGGCCCGATGTCGGGGAGCAGGAGTATGAGGAGCAACAGGCAGAAACCGAAGAAGACGGGAACGATGCGCAGCGTTGTCTCGCTCACCCCGGCAAGTGTCTTCTCACCCGAGAGCCAGGCCGGCACCAGCGTGAAATAGTTGAGCGTAGGGCCATGGTACTCATTCCTGTCGTACCGGTACGTGCCGTGCTCAAGCAGAGCGCCGAATTTGATTGCGTGGACAGCCTCGTCTGTATGCATGGGGCGGAGATCCAGATCCGGAAGGCGCAGGGCAGCGCCTCCCACCAGCGCCAGAACAAGCGCCGCCCGCTCCCACCTCATTGCACAGCCTTGCCGTACACCTCGACTTCGATATAGTGATTCAGGTCATTTGCCGTATTGCCGCGGCTGTACAGCCGGACATAGCGCCCCTGGACCCCTCTCGTATCGATCAATTTTCCTTCCGCCGTCTCGACATAGCTCATGTCCTTCCCGACTCCTCTCCCCGCGGAGTTGTCGATGTCATTGTTGAAGACGGTCTGCACATTCGTAATGAAATCCTTATTATCGGCGACCTGAACAATGACATCGTGGTAAACGACCGCCTGCTTGTGGTAATGCCAGACGACGATGGCATAGATGGTATTCAGGCTCTTGAGGTCGATCGTGACATACTGCAGGCTCGGGCCGAGCTCGACAAAACTCCCCTCCGCCGCCTCCTTGTCACCGTCAGTGACCATCGAGAGTTCGCCGATGACCGGCTGCTCGTCGGAGCCGGTGACCGGCTTCTTGAACGCCACGTTCCTGGTCCCCGCCGGGACAAGGAATGGCTGCCGCGGCCGGCCGAGAGGCTTCTCGAGATTCGGCACGGCAATATTTGTCGGGGTCCCCACAAACATCGGCTTGGGAAGTTTGATTTCCAGCGGGACGAGCTGTCCCCCGGACGGCTTTGCCGGGGGAGCCACGGGGGTCGCCACCTGCGCGGGCTCCGGCCTTTCCTGTGATTTGGGTGCGGCTGACTCGCCGCCCGGCGTGGCCGTCTGCGCCCCCTGTCCCTGTTCCGCCTTTTGTTGATCCTGTTGGGGGCCCTTCTGGCAGGAAGCCTGAAGGAGAAGAGAGGCGACAAGAAGCGGGAAGATCCTGCTGCGTGACGTTTTCACTGGTTCTGCTCCTTCATAAGTTGTTCCGTGGAATGTTCATTGTATGCGGTAATAAGGTAAAGCTCCCCGAGAGCGGTGATCATGAGGAGGAGCGCGCTGTAACCATGTAAACGGATGAGCAACGCTTCGCCGTCGGTTCCATAAAGGGGGAACAGGCCCAGTATCACCGTGAGCATGAGGGGGAGTGACAGGAGCAGGGCACTCCAGAATCCCACCTTCAAAGCAATTCGGACGAGCGCGTCCTTCCCGGGAGATTTCCGCCTCCCCACACCCTCCAGAATGCGCCAATCCGCTTCGTCGAAGCGAAGCCGGTGCGCCCAGAGGAGCGCAAGTGCGGAGAGCGCAATGCCAAAGACCGGTGCGATCGTTACATGGATCACAAGAAGCACACCGCTGACATGACTGCCGAGAAGGAGGACTGGCAGAAAACCGGTTACGGCAAGGCAGAAGAGCAGTGCGCTTGAGACGATCGTGACGATTCTCCGGACATTCTCGAGTCTGCCCGACTTTCCGCCTCTTCCTCCCTCCCGGGTCGCTCTTATTCGTCGGTGGAGAAGATTTCCTGCAGCCCTCCAGGTCTTCAGGCGCCGGTGAATGTCATATGCCATCCCCAGGAGAAGAACCGCGATGGAAAGGCCTGCTATGATACGAAAGACCGTCATTCCTCTTCCGAAGCGAGTTTTCGAATGATATGAGCAAGCCCCCCCAATGCCTGTATCAGCACCACCGAGGCGATGAGCAAAAATGAGAGTATGATCAGCACCTTGAGGGCGGGGCGGAAGAGGAACGACTTTGAGAAGAGCCAGGCGGAGACGACGCTCACATCCTGGTAGTCCGTCATGCGGCTGAGCGAATCGCTCCCCACCACGTACGGGGAGGCGATCTTCACCATGCCGAAATGAAACGGTGCGTCGGTGGCATGGCAATCGGTGCACCCGCGGATCCCGAGCGACTGGGCTTTTGGACGGACGTCGTGGGCAATCGGCCAGCCATACGGCTCTGCCGCGTCGCTCTTGAGACGCGTCAATGTCCCGGCCGGTCCGATCGCATACATCATCCCACCGCTCACATAGAGGGGATCCCCCGCCGTCGTGTCCCGTTCGCGCAACTGCTGCAGCACATCCAGGATCTCTGATTCACGGAGAACCGGCCACCGTCCGATTCGGCGAGTTGTGTCCCGGCTGAGAATCAAAGTCACCAGCGGCCGGATCCGATCGGGTCCGAGCGGCGCAATATACCCCTTTCTCCCGTAGCCCCAGAACGCGGGCCAGAGAAGATCGTGCGGAGCAAACGTGCCGTCGGCTTGTTTCGCAAAGACCGGTGTAGCGATCTGCGGGAGCGCGTCGTCCGCCTTGTCGGTCTTCGGGATTCCCAGGGCGTGTCCCCTCGAGGTTTTCACGGTGTAGGTGGTCCCCCCGGGCCATGGACCGCTATGACAGGCGGTGCATGCAAGTTTCTCGAAATGGACGGGTGGAAGGCCCAGGTGCTCCGGCCGGGGAGCACCCCGCCTTCCCTCCAACGGAACGGGTTCATCGCTGCTTCCCAGATGACACCCCCGACAGGTGAACGATGCGACGTGCGGCTGGCCTCTGAGCTCCGCTTCACCTTCATAACCGCGGATCATCTGGTGATCGATCCCATTCCGGTGGCAATCGACGCAGAGCATCCCCGAGGCTATATGGACGTCCTCTTCACCTTCCCAGCGCTCAGGACGCGTCGGGTCAATCACACGGGACGAATGGCAGAACGCACACTGTGTCGGTGGCATCCTCCGAGGGACATTAAACAGTACCCGTCCCGCCGCGTCCATGCGCGACGTGTTGTATGAGACCGTGGGGGGGAGGAGATTCGATGCTTCCGGCGGGACGGCCGTATACGTATCATAGTTGTCCGGCATTTCGCCGGCGGATCCCCGGACAGTGGCAAAGCCGCTGCTGGCAGCGGCGGCCCATCGGAAGTTCTGTCGCAGCACCTGCATGCCGAACTCCGCCTGACTCTGTCCCGCATCCGCGTTGTGGCAGCTTTGACAGTTCACCTCGAGCGTGCCGGAGACCTGCCAGCGCATGTAGTCTTTCAGCGCCCCGTCTTTCTCTCCCACGCCGCCGCCGGGGAGATGACGACCGAACGTCTTGAGAAAGTCGAGCGTTGAAAGACCCAGATCGGTCGGCCGGTACGTCCCCGTCCAATTTCTGTACGAAAGAGGAATCTGCGTCGCAGCCCCGGGATCGACGAGTATCCAGGGCTCTCCCCGTCGTCCCCCGCGTGCGCCGGAATCAGCCGCATTGAAATGCCATCCGTGCCGGATCTTCTCGTAGTCATGGCATTTGCGGCATGTTTGCTTCGGTGAGAATGGCATGAGCGGCCTGTCGTCCGGCCTGATCACATGATCGAACTCGTCATAGAGCTTGAGCAGGTGGACTGGGACCGACCGGTTCCCGTCCGGAGTATCTCCCACATCCTCCCGGGTCTGGGCGAGGGTTTCTCCACGGGCAAATGCGCAGAAAAGAAAAATGAGTATGATCCTTTTCATCTTCATGCCACAAATTCGCGTGGATCGACGGTGATTTTCTTCCCGGACTCTGCAGCCTTATTCACCGTGAGCACCGTGACAGCGGTCTCGTAGCCTATTTCCGGAGGACAATTGAGTTTCTCCGTTCCCCGGACCGCGTTGAAGAAATTCTCCAGATGAGGCTTGTGATACGGGTCGTCGAACTTCACCGGGAGCTCGAACGAGGGGGGGGCGAGTGTCTCCCGCACATCAAGCACAGCGTCCGTTTGCGGTTTTGTCACTTCAGAGGCGGGTGCCTTGAGGTAGCCGAGTGACACCCACCTGTCCCACTCGGGGGCGGTTGGTTCCCGGTAGGCGGCCCCCCGGCTTGCGGATTCGGAAATCACCAGCGTCCCTTGATCCCCCATGAAACTCTCGGAGTACCCCTGGTTGCTGTTCGTCGAAATCGTCTGGTAGAAGGCGCGGACCTTCCCCTGAGGGGTTTCGTATTCGAACGTCGCAAGCACGCTGTCGAACCACTCGTGAGTCTTCCGGTCGTAGTAGTCGATCCCGCCGCTCGCGACGATCGTTCGCGGCTTCGTGTCAAGGAACCAGTTATAGATGTCGAGCTGGTGGGAGCCGAGGTCCACCACCGGCCCGCCGCCGAGGTGACGGTACCAGCGCCAGTTGCGGAACTCCTCCATCGTGCGGAAGCCGTACTTCCTCAGGATCGCGCCGTCGATGACGGCCCCTTTCGGCCAGGTGTTGTCAGGCTGGACGGCGCGGTTCCACTGCCCGTTCACTGTTGTGATACGCCCCAGGAGCTTCGCTTCCCGGATCAGCTTCCTGTAACAGTGGAGATAGCGCGGGTTGCTCCGCCGCTGATGACCGATCTGCAGCAGGTTTCCCGTCTGGCGCGCAGCACGGACCATCCTCCTGGCACCCTCGAGCGTATTGGACATCTCTTTCTCGCAGTAGACATGGAGTCCTGCAGAGAGGCAATCCACGGTCTGTGGCGCGTGCCAGAAGTCAGGCGTGGCAATGAGGACCGCGTCCAGCCCCTTCTCCTTCGCGATCATCTGCCGGTAATCTTCGTACGCGTTCACCTTCTGGCCGAACTTCTCCAGCATCCGCTGGGCCCGCCGCAGGTTGTACGCTTCCCAGATGTCACACACCGCCTGAAAGCGGACGCCGGGGATCTTCAGGCAGGAGTTCATCAGCACCTGCCCCTGCGCCCCCGAGCCGATCAGGGCGATCCGCACTTCGCCTGATATCTTCTCCCGCTTCCCGGGAGCCCCCTCTCCGTGCGTTCGCGTCAGGAGAAGTCCCGCCCCCGCAGCGGCGGCGTAGCCCAGGAATTTCCGCCGATCAATGTGTGTCATTCTCTTCTTTCCACGCAAGTTCCTTCAATGTGATATTGCGGTACTCCACTCTCCGTGTGTGGCTCTGAAGCCCGATAAACCCCGAGCGTCTCTTGAGCCCCGGATGGGTCGATTCTTTGTCCATGTGGGAAGTGAGATCCGCATCGACGATCAGTTGATCGTTGAGCGTGACGGAGACATGGGGGCCAACGGCAACGATGTGATAGTGTTGCCACTCATGCGCCTTCTTACTGGCCCGGAGCGAAGGGGCCTGCACTCCGTAGATGCTCCCGCAATTCTGCCAGGGCTGGAGACTTGCATACTCGTCTGCATAGTCATCGAGGACCTGTATCTCCATGCCGGTGTATGCCGGATCACCCTGCCGGGGTGAGCGGAGGAACACACCGCTGTTCCCCCCCTCCGACAGCCGGAAGTCGAGATCGAGCGAGAAATTGTCGTACTCACGCGCGGTCGAGAGCCAGCCTCCCCCGTCCCCGGTTGTGTAAAGCAGACCCTGTTCCACACCCCAGTTTCCGTCCTTCCCGTCGATGAGCTTCCACCCGGTGAGATCCAGCCCGTTAAAAAGGTTCCCGGTAAAGAGGGGTGAGCGAACGGGGATCTCCCGGATAAATATATTCCGGAAGCAGAGGGGACTGCTGTGTGATTGCAGTTCTATCTGGCCCGAAGAGAAGATAGGGATTGACCGGTCCCAGTAGTTTTCGAGAACGACGCTGTCGACAACCATGACGTTGTTGAGCCAGACGGTCACCCTCTCTCCGATCATCCGGATGCGAAATCTGTTCCATTGGCCGACCGCCACGTCCGCACGAACGAGGGGTTTGCTCGGGTTCTTTTCATTATTGTAGAGACCCCCCGACCCCTCCGGCCATTGCGAGGGATCCCAGATCTGCACCTGGGGGGAGCCCCTGAGGTAGATCCCGCTGTCACCGTTCTTTTCGATTTTCCAGTCCACCATCAGTTCGAAATCTGTGTAGTCTGTGTCGGTGCAGATGTTCTCTCCTCTTCCGTCAAAAACGAGTATCCCGTCACTTGCCGACCAGTGTGCCTTCATCACCGAATCGGCCCTGGCCTGCGCAACAGCAAGTTGCTCCGGCGTCATATTCGCGCGCAGGACGGGATTCCCGGCAAGTCCCTTCCACCCGTCCAGGTTTCTCCCGCTGAAAAGTGCCTTGAATCCTTCCGGCGGCTCCCCCATCCCCTCCGCCGCATCGAAATTATGCTCGACACGGCTCCGGAAACGGCCGGGGACCATCGACTCAATAAATGCCCTCGCAACCTGTGCGGACCCGGGTCCATCCTTCTCGTCCGCCCTTCCCGATGCAATCGTGCCTGCCGCCATTGCCGCATCCAGCCCTAGGGAGTCGTCACTGATGTACGGTATCACTTCCCTTAGCGCTTCACTCGTCCGGATGTTCGCCAGCGCTCCCAGTGCGAGGCGTTTTTCATCCGGCCGCACCGCCGCAGCGAGTGTCCGCGCGTGGTAGCGGACCGCTGCCGCCGGAGGGATTGGCGAATTTGCAACGAGTCGCACTGCGCCGCGCAACGCGAGAACCCGGAGGTTCAGATTGCCGTCGCTTCTGGCCACGACGAGAAGCGAATCAAAGGCATCAAGTGTCGGCCAATCGGCAAGAGCGCGGACCGCGGCATCGTGCAAATCCGGATCTTTGCTGCGTGTTTCCGCGCTGACAAGTGAGAGAGCCTTGCTGCCACCGAGCCGGCCCATCACCCGGAAGAGTCTTGCACGCTGGACCGGCGTAGCCGCTCGGTATGCCGCGAGGAGGCCGTCTGACCGGTTCTCAGGATCGGGGATCCGCCCGCAGAGTGAGACGAGGCTCTTCTCGGTCGCCGCACGTTCGGCCTCGCTCTCCGTTCCGAGGAGGAGCGCGATGAGCCGGGGCGCGTCAGCCTCTTTTCCGGCTGCGCCGAGCGCCCTCAATGCGGCCAACCGCACGGAGGGGACCGCGCTTTTGGTCAGTCCAATAAGCGGGCCGGAGAGTGTGTCTGCGAACCTCCCGAGATGATCGACGAGCATGACGCAGGCTGCGGGTGTCACCCGCGAAAGCGACGCGACGACGGGAGGAATTACACGTTCCCGTGGGAGACTTTCCAGTGCCATCCGGACCGCCGTGATATCCGAAGCTTCACTGCTTCGTTCCAGGAGGGAGAGAAGCAGGGGAACGGACTCCTCTCCCTTGAGCCGGACAGCCGCGTCAACGGCAGCCTCCCGCACACCGGCATCCGCGTCCCCCATGAGAGAGATGACAGCCGGATATGCGCTCCCGTCCCCCCGGGTACCAAGCATGGAAACGATTTCGCGCCTGGTGGCGCCCCTTTCCGTCGCGGCAACCCACCGGCGTGTTGCCGTTGTCCCGGGTATGCGCGATGCAAGACGGAGGGCTGCGCTCCGGATTTGCCCGTTGGAATCCGCCATTGCCGCGATGAGATCATCTATGGCGCTCTCACTTTTGGACCGGACGATCACTTCCAGCGCGGCCGCGCGGACCTGAACCCCCTCTGTTGCGGTGGGTCTGTCGTACAGCATCCGACCGATACTGAGCGCACCGGCTGCATCGCCCGTCTCGGCCTCGCGCCGTGCAAGAAGAAGGTAGCATGCGGTCACTTCCCCCCTTTCATTGGCCGGACCCTCCGCGGCGGCTTTCGCGAGAATGTCCCCGGTGCGGGAATCCCCGATGTTCGCAAGCGCATAGAGTGCGGCCAACCGGATCCGTGGATCCTGAGAGGCAACCTCGGTGCGGAGCGGGTCGAACGCCCCGGGACTCCGGAGATCACCGAGACTTTTGATGATCATGACCCGGACATTCCCGTGGGATGCCGCCAATGCCGCAAGAAGAGGGGCTTCGGCGCCGTCGCGGATTGCCACCAGTGCCTGCGCCGCCGGTCCTGAGAGCCGCTCATCATCCAGGAATCGGGCGATGGGAGCGATCGATTCTCCCCTTCCCGCCACTTGAAGACGCCCAAGAATAAACGTCGATTGATCCGGAGGCCGCGCCACCTCGAGTGCTTTCGCCAGCGCACCGACGAACATCATCCGCTCGGTTTCTCTCCCCTCGGCGGTGACAAACGAAGCAAGGCCCTGCAGTGCAAATTCGGCCTGCGTGCTGGTTTCCGTAGCCGGCGGACCGAGCTTTTTGCATATTGCCATTACGGCATCCGGCCCCATACGGGTCATGGAAGAGTAGAGCCACAGTGCTTCGACCGTGTCGCGCGCCGGCATTGTTCCGAGAAGCTGATCGATGCTGATGGGAGGAGCGGGAGCCGTGGATGTTGTTGTTGAAGCGCAGCCGGAAATAATCAGCGCGGCAATCAGCGTCATCGATAGTGGGAGGAAATTGATCATGCGAATTCCTTGTCTCACGACAGGTGCCACGGGGCCCGCATGGGGGGATCGATAAGACGGTTGGCCGCCTCGTCATTTTTGCAGCGCTGTGTCGCCGGGTCGAAATGAACGGGCCGGCCGAGCTGCCAGGAGATTTTGCAGAGATTGACAAGCGTTGCCGAGCGGTGCGCGTTCGTCTCATTCAGCGCAAACTTCTTCCGCGTCCGGACCGACTCCATGAAATCGGTGACAACGGACTCAGGTTCGGGGAGCTGGGCGATCTTCTCTTTCAGGTTCACTATGGTGGAGCGGAGGTCTTTGTACAGCTTCCCCTCCGGCCCTTCGATAAACGGGATATCATCCTTCTCCCGCTCTCCTTCAAGTATCACCCGGCACCCGTCCGCATAGGTGATGAGTATCCTTCGAAACGAACTGACCGCCTCGGGATGCTGCGCAGGTGCGTCCGCCTCGACTGCAACCGGGCTCTCGTCATCCTTGCCCAGAATGTACTGGACAGGATCCAGGTAGTGCTGCCCCATATCCCCCAGCCCCCCCCCGTCGTAATCCCAGTATCCACGGAAGGTGTAGTGGACCCGGTGAGGATGGTACGGTTTGTAGGGTGCGGGACCGAGCCAGAAATCGTAATCCAGTTGCGGCGGTATCCAGCGGGGGGTGAGGTCCGTTCTGCCGCTATGGTAGAATTTCCAGTTGAACCCGGTTGCAGCCCCGATGGTCACCGTCACCGGCCAGCCGAGCAGTCCGCTCCGCATGAGCTTCCGGTACTGACGGGCCGTCCCCCCGCTGTCATAGAACAGATCACCGCTGAACCGGAACCATGTGTTGACGCGGAACATGCGGCTGTATGCGCCGACGGCCTCCACCACTTTCTCCCCCTCCGCGATCGTCCTCGTCATCGGCTTCTCGCACCAGATGTCTTTTCCCGCCTTCGCCGCCGCAATCGAAATCAAGGCATGCCAGTGGGGCGGTGTCGCGATATGGACAACGTCGATGTCCTTCCTCTCCAGCAGCTCCCGGAAATCGTGGTATCCCTTCACCCCGCCGATTCTCATCCCTTCCTGCAGATGCTCCTCGTCCACATCGCAGACGGCGACGAGCCTCTCCCCGGTATTCCCGAGATGCCAGTGTCCCATCCCGCCTATGCCGATGACCCCTTTGGTCAGCTCGTCGCTCGGCGGCGTAAAGCCGGGTCCTCCCAGGACGCGCCTGGGAACGATCGTGAAGGCGCCCAGAGCCAGGGCCGACGTGATGAATGTGCGCCGCGTGAGTGCCATCGTTCTCCTATGCCGCCTGTGGGGCCTTGACGGGTGCGGAGCGGACGTCACGGAAGAGCATCAGGAAGACAACCACGACCACCGCGGCAATGACCGCAGGAATCGTCCAGAATGTCTGCCACTGAGCGGCAGCCTCGGGACCGGTCGAGGTCACAATGCTGTTGTGGAGCCACCCGGATATCTGCGCACCGATGAACATCCCTGCACCGTATGTCATGAGCACGAGGAACCCCTGGGCCTGTCCGCGGATTTCCTTTGTGGAGACCTTGTCGACGTAGATCTGCCCGGCGACAAAGAAGAAGTCGTAGCAGATGCCGTGCAATATGATCCCCCCCATGATCATCCAGAATATTGACGCAGGGGCCGCCAGCGCGAAAAGCGCGTACCGGAGCACCCAGGCCGCCATGCCGGTCAGAAGCATCCACTTGATGCCGAGAAAGCGGAAGAAGAACGGCATCAGCACGATGAAGAGCGCCTCTGACATCTGGCCGAATGACATCTTGAATCCCGGATTGACAATGCCGTTGAAATTCACATACACCGGGGCATACGCGTAATATGTCGAGAGGGGGATGCAGATGAGGAACGAGCTGATGATGAACACGAGGAACGACGGACTCTTGAGCTGTGCAAGAGCATCGAGCCCCAGGACCTGCCGCACCGTAACTTTTTCCCTCGCCGCGGGAGGGGTGTGGGGGAGCGAGTACGCGTACAACCCCATCACCACGCCGGCGATCCCGGCGATGCGCAGTGGGACCCCCGTTTCATCTGCGCCGAGAACCGCGCTCACGAGCACACCGGCAATGATCCAGCCGATTGTGCCGAACACCCGGATTACCGGAAAATACTTCTCCTGGTCGGTTATATGGTGGAACGCAAGGGCGTTGGCCAGCCCCACGGTCGGCATATAACAAAGCATGTGAACGAGAAGAAGGAGTATGAACCAGAGCGAAGCGCCCGATTCGGCCGCAAGGGGCGCCAGGAATAACGCCACGCCGCCGATCAGGTGCAGGCCGCCCAGCACCTTCTCGGTCGAAAAGAACCGGTCGGCGACCATTCCGAGGAAGAAAGGGGAAATAATCGCCCCGATGGGGCCCACCGCATACGCCCAGTAGACCAGGTTCGACATCCCTATCCGGGTCATGTAGTTCCCTACTGTGACGTACCATGCACCCCACACAAAGAACTCCAGAAACATCATCCCGCTGAGCTGAAGGTAGATCGATCGTTTCATAGGGTCCTCTCTTGTTACGTTAGGTGGATTACAGCGCCCGTGCGGACCGACTCATCGGCCGCAAGCACCACACGGAGACTGGTGACCGCATCGGTGAGATGCTCTCCCAGATCGAGGTCCTTCTCGATGGCCTCCCGGAAGTATGCCTGCTCCCGCGTGCAGAGCTCCTGGTGGTCCGGCTCGTCGCTCGTGTCAATGCGGAGGTTTGTCATCGATGCGGCGTCATGGCGGATAAGGCTCCCTGTCGTTGTGTGGGAACCGATGTCGGACGACCCGGCGCCGCCACCGGGTCCGCCGATGCTGATGCTCCCCTTCGGACCGATGACATCCTTCACGAAACAGGCGGTTTCGCTCATCATCGGTCCCCACCCTGCCTCATACCACCCGACCGAGCCGTCCTCGAAGACCACGTGGAGGTGGCCGTAGTTGTACATCGATTCGCCGATCTCTCCGCTCAGCCGTGCTCCGATCGCCTGCACGCGCACGGGGCGTGAACGGGTCATCTGGCACATGACATCCACGTAGTGGACGCCGCAGTCGACAATGGGGGAGATCGATTGCATCAGCTTCTTGTGCACTTCCCACTCCGCGCCGCTGCTCTGCTGGTTCAGATTCATACGCATGACAAGGGGCTTTCCCAGATTCCGCGCCTCCTCGATGAACCGCTGCCAAGCGGGATTCTGGCGGAGTATGTAGCCCACAACGACTTTCCTGCGGGCTTTTCCTGCTCTTCGCACGATCTCATCCGCCCCGGCGACGTCGGGGGCAAGCGGCTTTTCCACGAAGACGTGGAGGCGGGCTTCGAGCGCCTGGAGTGTCAGCGCACCATGGGTCTCCGGGTATGTGCAGATTGCAGCGGCGTCGGGACCCGCAGCGTTGATTGCCCCTTTGAGCGAATCATAGACGGGGACTCCCCCGAGTTCCCGGGACAGGCGCTCCGCCTTCTCCCTCGAGTGGTCGACGAGACCGGCCAGCGTGAACCCCTCGAGTTTTGCATAGGCGCGGGCGTGCGATGATCCCATATTTCCACACCCGATGACGACAACGCGCAACGGCTTCACGGTCAGTTTTTCAGCTCGACGATCCAGATATTCCGGTACTGCACCAGGTTGCCATGATCCTGCAACATGATCCCCCCGGGCGTCTTCTCATCCTCGTCGATGGCTCCCCCCGTGGGCCCCGGTATCGCGAGGTCCTGGTGAATCACCACGCCGTTGTGGACAACTGTCGCAACAGCGTCGTTCAGCTTTTTCCCTTCGCCGTCAAACCGCGGGGCGTGGAACGTGACGTCATATGTCTGCCACTGGCCGGGGGGGGCGCACATGTTGACAAGAGGGGCAGCCACCTTGTAGAAGCCGCCGCATTCGTTGTCCTCCCCCTTCAGTCCGTAACTGTCCAGGACCTGTATCTCATAGCGCCCATGGAGGTAGACTCCGCTGTTGGCCCTGGCCTGTTCCCGCGCATCGGGCATGAAGGGGAGCCGGAACTCGACGTGCAACCGGAAGTCGGTGAATTTCTGTTTCGTAATGATGTCGCCGCTCCCCGGAGCGACCTCCGTGACACCCCCCTCGAGTATCTTCCAGCCGACCGGCGCGCCGCGCTGCTTCACATCGCGCCGTTCCCATTCGCCCAGGCTGGTACCGTCGAAGAGGAGAAGGGATCCCTGCGGCGGCGCCGCGCCGAGGTTGGGTGAGAGGCGCACGACGCGCCTCAGCGTGTAATTCTCTGCGCCTTCCCGGGTGGTATGGCCCGTAAGCTCACCATTCACCAGGCTCATCTGCCAGCCTTGCCCGCTCAGCGGTACGATCCGGTCCCCTTCAAGTCTTCCTTCTGCCACAACAGCTCTCTCATCGTGTCTCTGATCGAATGCAGGCTGTATATTGAACCGGTACGTGGCCCCCCCGAGTGCGATCACGCGAACAGCCACAGGCATCACCGTGCCGTCTCTGCCCACCTGGTTCCCCTGCCAGTCCCCCATGAGCGGATCGGGAGACGGGCCGTCCCCCCGTGTTGCGACAACCGAAGGGGCGCAGGAGGCGAGCACGATCGCCATGGCACACGCCACCCCACTCTGGAGGATTGCATATGTTTTCATACTGCAGTGCCTTTCATGTGAAGTCAATTCTGAGTTATTGAGACGCGTTTTCCTTCACGGCTCTCACCGTTCAAAGGCCGCATCGAATGCTATTCCTGACGGGGCAAAATCGATCTTGTGCACGAATGCGCACGATTCTTTCGCGCCCCGTTCCCTCTCCATGCCGCTGTCCTCCCATTCGACGGAGAGCGGACCGGTGTAGCCGACGGCATTAAGGGCGCGGATGATCTCCTCGAACCTGACGGACCCGTGACCGAGCGAGCGGAAGTCCCATCCCCGACCCCGCGCGCCAAAGTTCAGATGGGAGCCGAGGATGCCGGACTTCCCGTCGAGCTGCAGCGCGGCGTCCTTCATGTGGACGTGATAGATCCTGTCCGGGAACTCGTCGATGAACCTGGCCGGATCCACCATCTGCCAGTACAGGTGGCTCGGGTCGAAATTGAACCCGAACGTCTCCCTCCTGCCGATGGCTTCGAGAGTCCGGCGTGCCGTCACGATGTCAAAGGCGACCTCGGTGGGATGTACTTCGAGCGCGAATTTCACGCCGCACTGGTCATAGACGTCCAATATCGGGTTCCACATCTTTGCGAAGTACCTGTAGCCCTCCTCGATCATCTGATCGGAGACCGGGGGAAAACCATAGAGGAGATGCCAGAGCGAGGAACCGGTGAAACCGTTGACCACGTGTACGCCGAGATTACGGGCGGCGCGCGCGGCGTTCTTCATCGTCTCCACGGCCCAGGTCCGTTTTTTCTCCGGGTTCCCTGCGCACGAGACCGGGGCGAAGCCGTCGGATCTGCCGTCGTTGTTCGGGTCGCACACGAGTTGTCCGGCAAGGTGATGGCTAATCGCGTACAGGCTCAACCGGTTCTTTCGAAGGATGGCGCGCTGTCGTTTGCAATAGCTCTTGTCCACGGCGGCCTTCTGTACGTCGAGGTGGTCACCCCAGCACGCAAGTTCGAGTCCATCGTAGCCCCATGAGGCGGCTTTCCGTGCCAGCGTGGCAAGCGGGAGGTCGGCCCATTGGCCGGTAAAAAGTGTGACAGGTCTTGGCATCGTTCTTCTCCTTCAACTGAGCGTTGTCGTCCATTTATCCGAGCTTCTTGCGCTTGCGAGGACAGTCTCGATGAAGAGCATCCCCCGCAGTCCGTCGTCGACCCCGGGAAAATCCAGTGCCAGTGTGTCGGGCGTGGTTCCGGCGCGAGCGGCACGGACGGTGTCGGCGAAGTTACGATACACGTTGGCAAATGCCTCAATGAACCCCTCGGGATGTCCTGACGGGAGCCGCGAGGCACGGGCGGCAGCCGGGCTCCGTTGCGCCACATAGGGGTTTCCCCGCCTGTAGACATGCACGGGCCCGTCCGGCTCCTTCACATGCAGGAAGTTCGGATGCTCCTGGTGCCATTCCAGGCTTTCCTTCGTCCCGTAGATCCAGATGGCGATGTTGTTCTCTTCACCGATTGCGATCTGACTGATATGAAGGATCCCCTTTGCACCGTTCTCAAAGCGGAGAAGGCAGTTTGCATCGTCGTCCACCCGGCGCCCCTTCACGAACGAGGTGATGTCCGCACAGACGTGCGTGATCTTGAGGCCGGTGATGTATTCCGAGAGGTTCTCGCAATGCGTCCCTATGTCACCCAGTGCTCCGGCGGCACCACTCCGGGCCGGGTCCGTCCGCCAGAGTGCCTGCAGGCTCCCTGTATTCTCCAGCGGCGTGGCAAGCCACCCCTGCGGATACTGGAGAACGATTTTTCTGATTTCCCCCAGGTCCCCACCACGGACCATGTCCCGGGCGAGTTTCACCATCGGGTAGCCCGTGTAGTTATGCATGAGGCCGAAGACCTTCCCCGAAGATTTGACCAGTTTCCGAAGCTCGCGCGCCTCACCGACATTTATTGTCATCGGTTTTTCGCACATCACGTGGAGACCGGATGCGAGAAGTGTTTTTGCAATCGGAAAGTGTGAGTCGTTGGGCGTGACGACGGCAACGAAGTCCACCCGTTGCTCCTCCGGCAGCCGGCGCTCCCTCTCAGCCAGCTCTTCGTAGCTGCTATAGGTCCGTGCCGGATCCAGGAGGAGCTTGCGCCCTGTTTCTTCGGATTTCCTCCTGTCGCGGCTGAAATTCCCCGCCACGATTTCGATCCCGCCGTCCATGCGTGCGGCCTTGCGATGCACTTCACCGATGAACGCACCGGGCCCTCCCCCTACCATGGCCATGTGCAGCGTCCGTTCCAGTTGCATGGATCCTCCGGGAAATCTCGTGTCAGGGGGTGTGGCGAAACAGTTTGTCCAAAATCAGGCAAGGATAACAGAAATGTGCGGCGGCACAGGTAAGTTACAAAGAGCCACGCATGGGGAAAAGTACGACATCAGGGGTGAATAGTCAAACTCGCGATCCCCCGTGCCAGGCTTGATACGCTGTCCCCCGACACGCTCGTGACGGTTCATCGGGAGCTGATCGGTATCCCGCCCGTTTTCCGGCGACCAATCGGTTGGCGTCGCAGTACTTGTCCGGATTCCGCGCTACGGCCTGACCTGCACGCGCACTGTTCCCCTGATATCCTTCGAGGATGAACCGATTTGCAGCTCGTACACCCCCGGGACTACTTCATAGCGATTCTTCCTGTCGTTGTAGATCCGGAGATCCTTTGCGGCGACAGGGATCTCGACAGACCGTTTCTCCCCGCTCTTCACATGCGTCCGCAGAAAGCCCTTCAGGCTCTTGATCGGGTCTCCGCTCCTTCCGGCGGGGTGCCTGACGTACACCTGCACAACCTCATCCCCGTCGAATTTCCCCGTGTTTGAAAGTGAAAGCGTGACACGTATCGTGTCGATCGCGCGCACCGTGCCGCCGCGGACCCGCACATCGCCGTAGACGAAACTGGTGTAGCTGAGCCCGTAGCCAAACGGGTAAAGCGGCTCTCCCGTGAAATACCGGTAGGTTCGTCCTTCCATACTGTAGCTCTCGAACGACGGGAGGTCCTTTATCGACTTGTAGAAGGTCACGGGGAGGCGCCCGGCCGGGTTGTAATCACCGAAGAGGACATCCGCCACCGCGTTCCCTCCCTGTTGGCCGGGATACCACGCATCGATGATCGCAGGAATCTCCTCGTTTTCCCGGTTGAGTGCGAGCGCGCTCCCGTTTGTGAGGACGAGCGCCAGCGGCTTCCCGAGCCCGGCGAGAGCATTAAGAAGTTTCTCCTGCGTTGCGGGGAGGACGATGTCTGTCCGATCGCCGCCAAGGAATCCTTCGAGCTTCACCCCCATCTCTTCCCCCTCAAGCTGCGGGGAGATCCCCATCACGGCGATAATCTGATCCGCATCCCGCGCAATTGCCATCGCCTCCGTGCCCGGGTCAATCAACGGCAGGCTCCATCCCAATGCCGCGACGGCATCCCCGCCATTCTGGTAGTACTCCATCCGGATGTCGTACTCTTTCCCTGCCTTCAGGTCGATGGCCCGCGACACGGCATGTGCACCATTGTCATTCCAGTCCTCAACCAGCAGCACGCTGTCGATGTAGAGACGGACTCCGTCATCGACTGTGGCGCCGATAACGTACCGTGCCGAGACCTCCGGCACGAGCTTCCCGGTCCACCGGACGGAGTAGCGCTCCGTGGGGAACCCCGGGGCAGGCCTGTCGGTCCCCCACTGAAAGTCCACGTTCCCGTCCACCCGCACGAAAGCCGGGGCCCCCTTCAACTCCATGTTGGTGAAGTATTCCCCCGTGAGCCCTTCCCTGCCTGAAGGTCCCGACATTGTCCTGAGGCAATGCGCGGGAATCGGATCGAGGTGGACAAGCCCTGCAGCAAGGTCGCACCCGCGGGAGTACGTCACCTTTGTTCCCGGGCCCACCTTTTCCCGGATCCCCCGGAGGATGGTAACCGGGTGCGAGGGGGTCCCGTTGTAATTGCCCACAAGCACGTCCAGGTCGTCCGCGGTCGGTCCCACGACCGCGATGGATCTGATCTGTTTGCTCAGAGGGAGGGCTCCCTTCGCGTTCCTGAGGAGGACGATGCTCTCCCTGGCAACCCGCAGTGCCAGCGCACTGTGTTCCGGCGAGTCATTTTCCGAGATTGGGATGCGGGTATACGGAACCATCGATGGCGGGTCGAACATCCCGAGCTTGAACCGCGCGGTCATCAGGCGCGTCACCGAGAGATCGATCTCTTTCCCGGTGATCAGCCCCCTGTCGACCGCATCGCCAAGTGATTCGTATTCACCGCCGCACGACAGATCGCATCCGGCCTTGACGGCAAGGGCCGAGGCCTCCGCGGCATCGTGCGCGTATTTATGTCCGGCATGGATATCGGTGATCGCCCCGCAGTCAGACACGACGTATCCTTTGAAGTTCCACGTCTTTCTCAAAAGGTCGCCGAGGAGGAGCTGGCTCGCGCAGCAGGGCGTACCATCGAATCTGTTGTATGCTCCCATGATCGACCAGGCCCCCCCTTCCGTGATACAGGCCTCAAATGCCGGGAGGTACGTCTCATAAAGATCACGCGTGCGCGTCCGTGCGTCGAACATGTGCCTGAGCGGCTCCGGGCCGCTGTGGACCGCGTAGTGTTTCGGGGTCGAGATGACCTTGAAGTACTTCGGATCGTCCCCCTGGAGTCCCTTCACGAACGCGACTCCCACCCTTGATGTGAGAAATGGATCCTCGCCGTATGTCTCCTGGCCCCGCCCCCACCTGGGGTCCCTGAAAATGTTGATGTTGGGAGACCAGAAGTCGAGTCCCGGAAAGAATTCCCCCTTGTTCTGCCTGACGGCCTCATGGTGTTTGGCCCGGGCTTCGGTCCCGATCACATCGGCCTCTTCATGGATGAGCCGGGGGTCCCACGTGGCCGCCATGCCGATTGCCTGCGGAAAGACCGTGGCAAACCCGGCCCTCGCGACACCGTGAAGCGCTTCGCTCCACCAGTCGTACTCCGGGACCCCAAGACGTTGAATGGCGGGGGCGTGGTTCTGCATCTGGCCTATTTTTTCGCTGAGCGTCATCCTCGATACGAGATCCCTGACCCGCTGCTCCAGCGGGATTGACGGGTCCTGGAATGGGAGTGGTCCCTGGGCGTGAAGGCAGGTGGAGAGGGGAATCAGAATGGTGATCGCAAGGAAGAGGAATCTCGGGTGTCGAATCATCGGGGTCTCCGACATGATTTGAATGAAGGGATGAACGGCGGGACCGCAATCCTGGTAGCCGGCGCCGGGAGACGGTCAACGCGGGAATGAACGCGCGGGCTCAATCGTGCGAAAAGGCCGCACGACTGATCAAACTATCTCTGTGACGAGACACTCCATCCCGGGTGAGGGAATGATCTGCTTCTGCAGTTCCAATTCCAGTTCCTGCAACTGCATCCGGATGATCTCCCGGTACCGCTCGGTCTCTTTCACCATCCTGGGGACAAGGGACCGGTAGTACTCGATCCCCTCCTGGAGGTTCCCCCGAAACGTCGTCAGATACCTCTGCTCGTTCGCCGTCAACGATCCCAGCTTTTTTCCGATCTCGTTCTTCAGGTAATCGACGTAGAGCCGCAGTTCGTTGATGAACAGGTTCGGCCGGTCGGAGGCGGTCATCAATTGTATCCGCCCGTAAATGTGACCCACCATATCCTCCAGCGTGGCAATGCGGGAGAAATATGCAAGGTTGGGACCCGGACAGACCGCAACTGCAGGACAGGCGCGTGTGTCTTCCGTCCCGTCGCCAAGACCTGGTGACAGGGCAAGACCCTCACAGAGGCAGGCTTTATCCACAACCTTGCGGATCCGGCGCTCGATATCCTCCGCCGGCAGATCCAGGCCCTGAATCTGCTCGATCTTCAGCGCCTGGTACTGTCGCGACGCTGTGCAAATCGGCTCCTTCGTGAACTCGGTGTTGGAAACGAGATACTTTTTTATGCAGGGACTTCCGGGCCTTCCTTCATCCACACGCCGGCGTATCAGCTCTTCACTCGATGTACCCCGGAGATTGTTGAAAGCGATGCCAAGCGGGGATGCATCGCTGATGTAGAAATCTTCTTTGCCGGCCGCAGCGAGCCTGGCCCTGGTCTGCTCTTCGACGTTTGTCGCCTCGGGAACGAGGAGGAACGGGGATCCCCATCCCGTGCCGTCCATCTCGTAGAACTCACGGAGAAATTCATCCTCCGCAGCCGTCCCGATTCCTCCCTGGACCGTGATGCGCACCGGCCTGGGCTCCACCGGTGCGTTCCGCCCTCTCTCCCGCAGCGCGGTGCAGTAGAGCGCGTGCAATTCGCTGGTGAGCGCATTCCGTCCCTCCTTGAATTCCTGCAAAATGGGGCCCAGCAAAACGCCCTCTGTCGCAAAGGCGTGCCCGCCGCAATTCAGGCCTGATTCAATGCGAATCTCAGAAATCCATATCCCCTTTTTTGCCAGGATTCTTCCCTGGAGCAATGCGGACCGGTAGTCACTGACTTTGAGGGTCACTCTCTTCACCGATGTGCCGTCCGGCCCCGGAAGAAACTCCGGGCAACGCCCCATGTAGTTGAACAGACGCGGATTGAGGCCCGCGGAGAGGACGACGGACGAATTGAGTTCGCTGCGCACGAAGCCGCGGAGAGCGGCAACGGCATCTGATGAGTCCGGGAGCGGTTCCGATCCGGGCGAGGGGCGGTTGACCTTGTCCAGTTTCGTCATGATGTTCACATCGATTGCGCCCGGGACAATCAGGGCCCGGAGTTCGTTTTCGAGTTTCGCACGATGATGCGCGTCGCGGGCGTCCGTAAGTCGACGGTACAGTGCTTTCAAGGGAGAGCGCTCGGCAAGCATTTCGAAGTACTTCACGATGTCGCTCCCCCTCTCGAACGGAGAGGCCGCGAGCTTCGCCCTCTGTTCGCGGACGATCTGGTTGACGAGATTGAGGTAGGCGGTGATCCTCCGGGCACGGTGATCTTCCTGTTTCTGATCGATGGCCGTGTACGGCTTGCCGTGAAGATTCGAGTAGTGCTCCCGCATCCGCTCGATGAGAATGTCGTCGACGATGGATATTACCGAGGCGATGCCATACCGCGCAACCCGCAGAGGAGTGTCCACGGAGAATGCGAGTCCGAGAACCGGAATGTGAAACGAGTGAACGCTCTGATTCTGCACGTGCAGTGCTCCGGGTGCTATTCAGACAAGTTGGGGTCGATGGCCCGCCCCTCTGCCCACGACGGATCCTTCCTCGACAGCCTCGTTTCTACAAATCTTCAAATGCCTCGTAATATACTAAGTTTTTACTACACTTTCACAAAATCCGGGTGCAATCAGAGGCATTTCTCCCCCTTTAGGCACCGTTTCATTTCCCTCGTGTGATCGATGTTTGCGTCCCACCGGTCACGCGGTGATTCAGCAGGCACCACAAGAACGAAATCGGCCTCTCGACTGTTGCCTCGATAGTGGGTACGTGCGTATCTTCCCCTTGATCGGTCCAGGACGGGCGGAATCCCGGTGGCACCCAACAGTGAGGAAACTGCTTTGACGAAAACGTCCCTTCTTTCACTCAGCGCGTTTATGCTGACGATGATTCCGCCTGTCACGTTATCCCAGATACACTTCACGGCGACCCTGAACGGAGGACAGGAAGTGCCGCCGGTGGTTACTCCGGCAACAGGGAGCGGCTCGTTCGAGTTGAGCGGGGATCTCACAGAGCTCAGGTACTTTGTGTCGTATCAGGGAATGACTGCGAGCGATGTGGGTCTTCATGGGGGCGCGACCGGGGCAAACGGCACGCTCATCAGAGGTCTGACATCGCCCACGTCGGCATCCGGGACATTCAGCGGCGTCTGGAAGAGCGACGACGCCGTGCCGCTGACGCCTGCTTCCGTGGATTCACTCCTGACCGGGAGGATGTACATCGAGCTGAACAGCGCCGATCCGCACGTCACAGGTGGGATCCGCGGGCAACTCGGTCTTTCAACCTCGCTTCATTTCGAAGCCGTCTTTGAAGGCGCCCAGGAGAATCCTCCCGTTCCGACAACCGCCGGTGGGACCGGCGTGTTCGTGCTGGATAAAACAAGGACACAACTTGATTACTGGGTCACGTACCGTGGCCTCACCGGCACTTTGAGCTCCGCGGGTGACATCCGCGCGGCCGCTGCTCACACAACCGGCCCCGAAGTGCGCACGATTGCCTCTGCAGGAGGTCCTCCCTCGGCGACAATCATAGGATCGTGGAAATCAACAGACGTTCAGCCATTGACCGGTGCAATCGTCGATTCGCTCATCGGCGGCAGGATCTATTCCAATTTCTCGACCGCCGCAAATCCTGGAGGGGAGATTCGCGGCCAGCTCGTCCTGAGGGCCGGCATGGGGTTTGTCGCTTTCCTGGACAGCGCCGGGGAGAATCCGGCGACGACGACACACGCTTCCGGCACAGGTTCTTTTGTCCTGAACGACGCACGCAACCAACTGACGTACAATCTGACGTACATCGGGCTTTCGGGTAATATCTCCGGAGGTGGCCATATTCATCTGGGGGAATCCGGAAACACCGGGGTGATTGTTAAAACCCTCGCACCGGACGGCGGGATGGCGGAAGGAACGATTTCGGGGATCTGGAGCGGGACTGACGTGACGCAGAACTTCTCGCCGGCGCTGGCGGAATCACTTATCAGCGGCAAGCTTTATACAGATCTTCACACAGCGTCAAACGGAGGGGGCGAGATTCGCGGCCAGGTCAACCTCACCACCGGCGTTGGCTTTACGTCGCAATTGTCAGCCAAAGAAAACGTGCCCCCGACTGTCCTGAGCAATGCGACAGGCACTGCGTCCGTGATCCTCAGTCCTGACCGTCAAAGAATATCGTACAACCTCACCTATCTCGGCATCAGCGACGGCATTTCAGCGTCCGGGGGACATTTTCATGCAGGCGCAAGGGGCCTCAGTGGAGAACTCCTGAAGTTGATTGTTCCCCCGTTTGCCCCCAATGCTTACACCGTTGTCGGCGAGTGGAGTACCTCTGATGCCGGATCGCAGCCGCTCACCTCAGCGATCGTTGACTCTCTCATCGCCGGACATATCTACATAAACCTTCATAGCGGAGCGTATATCGGTGGCGAGATCCGCGGACAGGTGTCGCGCGATTTCGACGTGCTGACCTCGATTCGAGAACTGCCCCCGATGGCCCCCGGGGAGTTCCGTCTCGAGCAAAACTATCCCAATCCGTTCAACCCGAGCACCACAATCCGATTTCAGGTTCCGCACGCCTCAAACGTGAGTCTTGTCATTTACAACGCCCTTGGACAGAAGGTAGCGACGCTCTTTCAGGGAGAGAAGGCCGCCGGCATATTTTCAGTGAAGTTCAGCGCATCTGATCTTGGCAGCGGCGTCTACTTTTGCAGGCTTCAGGCCGGGGAGCTTGTGCAGACGAAGAAAGTGCTCCTCGTGAAATAGGCGCCAGGTTGACCACGCCGTGGAGATGCTCGGGCTGGAGATGGCTATACAGTTCGGTTACAATAGGTGATGGGTGACCCAGGAAAGGGACCAGCAATGTCACACCATCTGCATCCCCCACATCGACTATTGTCGTCGGAGCGAGTCTGATTGTTGGGTCTTTTTGGTTTTGCAATAGAACAAGTATTCACTTCACTGGGTAGTTATTATTTCTTGCCGCAGGCAGTTTATTCTGGACAAGTCTGATGTCGCAACCGGGTTCACTTGGAAACATGACACTGGAATTGGGTTTCAGGTGGATCTTCCCGCACTTCTGTGCGCAAGGTAGTCATAGATGGCCGAAAAATCTTCTTCGCCGTGGCCTTCGCGAATTGCGAAGTGGTAGATTTCCTTTGCAACGTTCGTTACGGGCATGGGCACACCGGTTTCGTAACCACTTACTGTGGCGAGTTGGAGATCTTTCTGCAACCACTGCAAAGGGAAATCCGCGTGTTTAAAATCTCCGTTTTCGATCCGCTCCCGCTTGACCGAAAGGAACGGGGCAGCCGCCGGCCCGCTCAACAAAGCCTCAAACAATGATTCACGTGAGAGACCGAGAGATTCACCGAGGACCAGCCCTTCGGCAAAAGCGGCCATCACCGTTCCCAGCAATTGGTTCATCACTATTTTCAGAGATGCGCCCATCCCTTGTCCGCCGCAGTGAATGATCTTGCTCCCGATGCATGCCAACAGTGGCCGGCAGGCTTCCAAATCGCCCGCCTCACCTCCCACCAGAAAAGTGAGTTTTGCCGCCGCCGCCATGTCCTTGGAGCCACTGACCGGGGCACCGAGGAATCGAATGCCATGCGCCTGGGACTCCGCGGCCATTTTCCTGGAGAACGACGGGTTGACGGTGCTGCAGTCAATCCACATTCGGCCCGGTGCCAATCCTGAAAGAAATCCGGCCTGGCCCATCGATGCTTCCTCAACGGCTGCAGGATGCGCCAGCATTGTAAAGACTACCTCCACTTGTGACGCCAATTCGGCCGGGGAATCGGCCCACCGCACGCCTTCAGCCAACAAGGGCTCCGCCTTCTCTCGTGTACGGTTGAAGACGACCATGGAGTGGCCGCCTTTTTGCAGGTTTGCCGCCATGCGACTGCCCATGATGCCCAGACCGATGAACCCGATGGTCATTTGCCCCCCCTGGCGAGTTCGTTGACCGATTCAATCTCCGTGAGGTCCGATTCTGTGAGATGAACATCCACCGCAACGACCATATCGTCCACCTGCTCCGGCTTCCGTGCGCCGACGATCGCAGCAGTCACTGCCGGGTGCCGCAGTGTCCAGGCAATCGCGACCGCACCAGGGGAACAGGAATGCCGTTCGCCAACCGCGCGCAACCGTTCGACCACGGCCAGATTGGCCGACAACCACGGCTCATTGAATTCAGGACTGCGTTTGCGCCAATCATCAGCGGGCATCTTGGCAATACGTTCCCGTGTCATGGCACCGGTCAACAGCCCGGAGGCCATGGGTGAATAAACGATCGTGCCGATTTCTGACTGTTGGCAAAACGGCAGAATCTCCGGCCCCACTTCCGGATGAACCAGCGAGTAAGGTGGCTGCAAAGAGGTGATCGGTGCAATAGCCTGCGCCCGCTCCATCTGTTCGACATTGAAATTTGAAACGCCGATCCAACGCGCCTTGCCTTCACGCCGCAACTGCGCCATCGTGCTCCACCCTTCTTCCAGTTCGTTCACATCGTCCACCGGCCAATGGATTTGGTAGAGGTCAATAGTGTCCACCTTGAGCCGCCGCAGACTCTCCTCGCATTCCTGCCGGATGGAGGCAGCGGTTAAGTCGTGACGAGTCTGGCCTTGCGCGTCCCAACGGAGACCGCATTTGGTGAAGACATGCGGCTGCGGTCCGTGCCATGTCGCGAGCGCCCGAGAGACAATCTCTTCCGAGTGCCCCACGCCATACACCGCCGCCGTGTCAATCCAGTTCACGCCCAACTCCAGCGCGCGGTGAATCGCGGCGACGGAGTCGCTATCGTTTTGTTGTCCCCAGGCGAATTGCCAGCCCGCCCCCCCAATGGCCCAGGACCCGTAACCCACGGCTGTGATGGACAGATCTGAATTTCCAAGCCGTTTTGTTTTCATGTGCCCGGATGTTGTTGTTTCCATGATTCGTGAATACTGATAAACGTTGTGTTGACCACTTCTCGATCTTACAGCGGATCGATCCGAACAAGCGGTTGGCCCGCAGCGTGGCTCAGTGCAGTTTCTGTCTCCGACCGGGCTTGCGCAAAATCCCGTTGGCCACACCGTGCTGGCCACACAGCGGTTCGCTGGTATCGAAACGATCCCGCTGATACCAATGAAGCCCCTTTCCACCTTCAGAAGAGGCCTGTTCAAATGAACGTGTCTTCAATGTACTCCGCCTGTCGCGGATTGTCAATTCCATCTTTGGATCTCAAGAATCGTAACCTGGCGGGAATAAGTGTGTTACCATAAATCAGGAGGATTATAGAATGGCCAAAGGTGACGATATTCAGGAGAGGCTTGTGCTTCTCGGAGTTTCGTTGCTCCACATATGCGACAAACTGCCCGAATCAAAGACCTCGGGACATATTGCCTCGCAGTTGCTCCGGAGCGGAACCTCCCCGGCTTCGAACTACGCCGAGGCGCGCGGGGCGGAGAGCGACAACGACTTTGTGCATAAACTCAAAGTAGTTCTGAAGGAGCTGAATGAGTGCCTCGTGTGGCTGGCACTCATTGAACGGGGGAACCTGCTTTCAGGCGATTCCCTGAAGATAGCTCAGGAAGATTGCACGGTGGTCTGCAGAATCATCGCAGCCAGCATCAACACGGTGAAAGGGCGGATGAAAAAGGAGGCGGGATAGACGGCTGGATCTACAGGGTTAATTGAAGATTGAGAATTGAAACTCGAGAATCGAAAATTCATTTACAATCCTCGATCCTCAATTTTCCATTTTCAATCTTCGTGCACCCACCAGGACTCGAACCTGGAACCCACTGATTAAGAGTCAGTTGCTCTACCAATTGAGCCATGGGTGCGGAGATCGTGCCTCACGACCCCCTACTTCGGGGGTGTCGCGGGGACCGGCGAAGGGTTCGACTGCTCCGGCATGGTCACGGGGGCCTCGGCCGGCGGAAGCTGCGGTGTTACGGCAGTTCTTCCGCCCTTGGAAAGGACGCTTTCGACATTCCCGGAGCTCCTTGAAGGAAGGAAAAACACGTTGATCACGAGACTGAGAACGATGAACGCTGCGGCCAGCACCTGCGTGCCTCGGATGAGGAAGTCAGCGGTCCTCCGTACTCCAAAGACCATACCAACATTCCCCCCGCCGAATGTCCCGGCGAGCCCCCCTCCTTTGCTGGATTGCATCAGTATGACGACGATCAGAAGAAGACAGATGATGATTTCAAGCGACATCAATAATGTAAACATGGACGCACTCGCTGTGGAAGATACTCAATAATCGTTCTAAGATACGAAAAGATGCATAGTGAAGCAATAGTCCGCTAGATATTGTATCCCCAGGCCCTCAACTTTTCGGCAGTGAGCGGCTCGGGGACGGAAGCGCCTTTCTCCGACGTAACGAGTCTTTCGATGTATTTCCCTATGACGTCAAACTCCAGGTTTACCCGCATTCCCTTCCTGGCGTGAGAGAGCGTGGTTTTGCTGAGCGTGTGGGGTATGACAGCAACCGTAAACTCGTTCCCCCCCGCGGAGGCGACCGTGAGGCTGACACCATCGACGGCGATCGACCCGACAGGAATCACGTACTTCGCGAAGGGAGCCGGAAACGTGATGGTCACCAGATGACTGCTCTCTTTCACTTCGACGCCTGCAATCGTACCGACGCAGTCGACGTGACCGAGCACGAGGTGCCCCCCCAATCGTTCGTTCAGCCTGACCGGAAGTTCGAGGTTCACTTCAGTTCCCGCGCCGAACTCGCCGAGCGTCGTTTTGCTCAGGGTCTCCTCGACTGCCTGGACCGTGAATGTCCGTGTCGATTTGGCGATCACGGTCAGACACGCCCCGTTCAGCGAGATGCTGTCGTTCACGCGCAGCTCCGACGATGAAGCAGGCGCCTCCACCGTCATGCGAACTCCCCCTCCTTCACAAATGACGCCGCTCACGCGGCCGATCTCGCCTATGATACCGGTAAACACTACGGTCATCTCCCCTGTCTGAACTGCGTTGTGAAAAGCACGTCCTTCCCAACGCGGCGGGTCTGGAACCCCGTGAAGCGTACGAAAGGCGATTTCCGCCGTCTCCCGCTCCCGAATACCGGGACCCCGGCGCCGAGCATCAACGGCGTGACGAATATGCTCAACTCGTCGGCAAGCCCCTCTCCCAGGAACTGTGTGAAAATGCTGCTCCCTCCTTCCACGAGCACGGATCCGACGGAGAACCTGTACAGCGCCGCGAGAACTTCACGGAGTCCCAGCACCCCCTTCGGGGCGGGAAAGCGGAGCACGAGAATCCCCCTTGCTTCGAGCCGCTGCACCTTGCTCTTTGCGGCTGCCGCGGCACGCTCGGAGACGCAGAGGAAAACGCCCCGACCTCTGTCACGCCGCAGGACGCTTGCATGCTCGGGGATCGACAGGCGTCCGTCTATCACCACCACATGCGGATCGTGTCCCCGGGAATGCCGGACAGTGAGGTGGGGGTTGTCGGCATGCACGGTGCCGGCCCCCACGAGCACCGCGTCGTGCTCCGCGCGCCATCTGTGCACCAGCCGGAGCGAGGGGCTCGAGGTGAGATACCTGGGGGCCCGCTCTCCCCCTATGAATCCGTCGATGCTCTGGGCAATCTTCACATGGACGTACGGCATCGCCCGGGCGATATGCTTCAGGAAGAACCTGTTCAACTGCCTTGCTTCAGCCTCGAGAAGACCGCACGACACGCGTATCCCGGCCCCACGCAGCGCCCGTATTCCTCTTCCCGCGACAAGCGGGTTGGGGTCCTTCATTGCGATCACCACGGACCCGATCCCGGAGGCGATGATCCTCTCCGTGCATGGTGGGGTCTTGCCGTAGTGTGCACACGGTTCCAGGTTGACGAACAGGGTGGTCCCTGCGAGATTGCCCCGGGCCAACCGGAGGCAATCGACCTCCGCGTGCGGGCCACCGAACCGACGGTGCCAGCCGCGGGCAATGATCCTGTTCCCGCGGACGAGAACCGCCCCCACGAGTGGGTTCGGGCTCACGCGTCCTTTCCCCCGAGATGCGAGCTTCATGCATTCCCGCATGAAACGTTCATCCGGCGCGACGGCGGCCCTGGCATGTCCCGGCTTGAGCGGGCTCATTGCTCAGCGCCTGAGCGAGAACATGAACCTGCTTCCTTTGCCAACGATGCTCTCCACCCGGATTGTCCCTCCGTGGGCTTCGACGATATGCTTCACGATCGCAAGCCCCAGCCCTGTCCCCCCGACATCCCGGGAGCGGTCTTTGTCAACACGGTAGAACCGCTCGAAGATCCGTCCGAGATGCTGTCCGGGGATCCCGCTCCCGGTATCCGCCACCTCCACGCAGACCGCGTCCGTCCCCTCGCGCTTCGCGCTGACCGTGATTGATCCGCCGTCTTCCGTGTACTTGATGGCGTTGTCGAGGAGGTTGATCATAACCTGCTTCAGTCGTTCCCTGTCGGCATACACCTTGTCATCCGTGCATTCTCCCGTGGCCAGCGTCAGTCTGAGGTTTTTTTTTGCAGCCGCGGGGGCCATCTCGTCGCTCACCTCCCGCAGGAGGTCCGCCAGGGGCATGAAGCGGAAGCTCATCTTCATCTCACCGGATTCAATCCGGGAGATCTCGATGAGATCGTTGAGCAGGGCGTTGAGCCGTCCGGCATGTTTGTGCGCTTTCTCCAGGAATTCCCTGTTGACCGCCGGATCATCCACCGCACCGTCGAGGAGCGTCTCGAGGAATCCCTGAAGCGAGAAAATCGGCGTGCGCAGTTCGTGAGAGACGTTCCCCAGGAACTCGCTTCTTACCCGCTCGAGCTTCTTCAACTGGGTGATGTCATTTCCAAGTTTTCCCGCCATGTCATTGATTGAGGAGGCGAGTGTCCCGATCTCATCCCTGGTCGTCACCGGGATTCGGCGCGAGAGCTCCCCTTCACGGATCGCGCGCGCGGCACTGGCGATCTCCAGTATGGGTCTCGTGATCCGCCTCGAGGCGCGGGAACTCACAACGGCGATGATGATGACGGAGAGGAGGCCGATTGCCCAGATGATGATCTGGACCTGGCGGTCGAGCGCCTGTATGTCGCTGAACGGGCGGGCGACGCGGACGTACAGAGTGTCGCTTCCGTGAAGGGTCTCCTGTACCACCATCGTCGCGGCGTACAGGAATTCTTCATGCACCGTGGCGCTTTCCCGCCGGTTCAGACCGAATGTGCCGGACCGGCTTCCCTCGATCTCGGGGCGATGGAGATGGTTTTCCACCGTCGGGAGAGAATCAGCGGGGATCTCGGAGTCGAGCAAAACCACGCCGTCCGCGCGAATGAAGGTCAGTCGGAGGTTGAGCGACCGCGCCATCCGGCGGATCGTCGTCTCGTGGTTCGCCAGAGAATCCGCCGGGAATTCCCCGCCGCGCACAAGGGCCGCAACCGCCTCCACGTGCGCGCAGAGTGCCGATTCGGCGCGGCGATCGAGGTAGCTCTTTATTTGCCACGAGGAGAATAGGCTGAAGACCGCCACTCCGGTGACGGTCAGTCCGATGTACGTGGCGAGGAGCTTCGCGCGGAGTGTCACGTGCTCACTCCTTAAATTTGTACCCGACGCCCTTGATCGTCTCGATTGAGGAGGCATCCTCGCCGAGTTTTTCCCGGATCTTCCGGATATGGACGTCAATCGTACGGTCGATAACCACCACATCGGATCCCCAGATCGACTGCAGGAGCATCTCCCGCGAGAAGACTTTGCCCGGACTGGAAGCGAGGAGCGCGAGGAGCTCGAATTCCTTCCGGGGGAAGAATACCTCTTTTTTGCCGATCCGTACGGTAAACGAGGTGCGGCTGATTTCCAGGCGACCCGCTCTGATCACCGGGGGCTCCGCGACCTCGTCCTGGGAGAGACCCGACCTCCGGAGGACCGCCTTCACGCGGGCAACCAGCTTCCTGGGGCTGATGGGCTTCTGGATGTAGTCGTCGGCGCCCAGCTCGAGCCCGACCACTTCATCCACCTCGCTGGAGCTTGCCGTCAGAAAAAGGACGGGGACAGAGGAAGTCCGGGGATCGCTCTTGAGTTTCTTGCAGGTCTCGAACCCGTCGAGCACGGGCATCATGACATCGAGAATGACGAGATCCGGGGGTGTCGAGGCCTTTTCGAGCGCCTCCTTGCCGTTGTAGGCGGAGACGACCTCGTAGCCTTCTTTGGCAAGGTTGTACCTGAGCAGATCAACAATATCCCGCTCGTCATCGACAACGAGGATTCTTTTTTTCACGTGAGGTCAGGGAAACAGGACTTCTTTGCCGGTCCTGGCTGATTTGTACACGGCGTCGACGGTTTTCATGCGCTGCACGGCCTCTTCGGCCGTCGAGATCACGGGGTGGATATTGCGCACGGCACCCAGGAAATGCTTCAGTTCGTTTTCGTACGACTGCTTGAACAGGTGCTGGGGCGGTTCCATTCTGGCCGGCGCCAGGTTGACCAGGCTGCCGTGAAGTTCCTTGTTCACCCGCAGCGGGTTGAGGCTCGCGGTACCCTCGGATCCGAACAGGTAGTAGTAGTACACATCGTCATCGATGATCATCGACCAGCTCACCTCGATGTTGACGAGCGAGCCGGTTTTCAGTGCGATGGTCACCAGGGAGGTGTCTTCGACCTGCTTCGTTTTGTGATGGAAATTCGTGGCGCTCACGCGACGCACGTCCGGGTATCCCATGAGCCACAGGGCGAGGTCGAGCATGACGATCCCGAGGTCGATGAAGACCCCTCCTCCCGACTTTTCCTTCTGCGTCACCCAGGGGCTGACCGAACTCCGTCTCCTGAGCCACGCGGTCTTGGCGTAGAAGAGTTTTCCGAGTTCCTTCGATTCGATGAAACTTTTCAGCAGCATCGTGTCGGGACGAAACCGGTGATTCATGCCGACCATGAGATGCCGCTTCATCGCCTTCGCCGCCTCGCACATCTCCACCGCTTCGTCGTACCGCCTGGCGATGGGTTTCTCCACAAGGACGTCGCACCCCGCCTTCAGGGAGGAAAGCGCGGCCTCCCTGTGGGCGTCTGTCGATGTTGCCACGATGACGCAATCCAGGCCCTCGTTGGCGAGCATCTGTTCGGCATCGGCGTACGTCCTTTTGACGCCGAATTTCTCCCCGACGAGTTTCGCGCGCGACCGGTCACGGTCGCACACGGCGACAATTTCCGCGTCCGGCAGTTGCGAAAGTATGGGGAGGTGAACGACCTGCGCCACCCAGCCGAGCCCGATCACCCCGATCTTCACCTTGTCCATGGTTGAACCGGCGGCGTCATGACGTAATCCTCCGGGCGCCCGCAAGGAATGCCGTAACAGAACGGGCGACCCCCGCGGGGTCGAGGCCGAGTTCGGCCTGGAGTTCCTGGGGCGTTCCGTGATCGATGAACCGATCCGGTATCCCCAGGGAAAGAAGACGGACGCCGGTGATCCCCTCAGAGGCAAGGAATTCCGCCACCGCACTTCCGAAACCCCCTATCACAACGTTGTCCTCGAGCGTGACAAGGCGCGGGATGCGCAGTGCGACTCCCCGAAGGAGGTCACTGTCAAGGGGCTTGACGAACCGCATGTTGACAACCTCGGCCGTGATCCCCTCGTGTGATAGCAATTCCGCTGCGTTGATTGCAACGTTCGTCATCGTCCCGATTGCAAGCAACGCGACGTCGGTCCCGGTGCGCAGCGTCTCCCCTTTCCCGAACGGGATCAGGTCGAACCCTTCCTTCATCGGAACCCCCATGCCGTTCCCGCGGGGATACCGGAGGGCGATGGGACCGCCTTCGTACTGAACTGCCGTGTAGAGCATGTCGCGGAGTTCGCTCTCATCCTTCGGGGCCATGATCGCCATGCCGGGAATCATCCGGAGGTAGCTGAGATCGAACACGCCGTGATGCGTGGGCCCGTCCGCACCGACGAGACCCCCCCTGTCGAGCGCAAAGACAACATGGAGGTGCTGCAGGGATACGTCGTGGATGAGCTGGTCGAACGCCCTCTGGAGGAACGTCGAATATATCGCGACTATCGGGACGGCTCCCTGCGTTGCGAGGCCTGCCGCGAAGGTCACACCGTGCTGTTCGGCGATCCCCACGTCATAGAATCGCTCAGGCATCTCCTTCTGAAGCTGATCCAGCCCCGTCCCGTCGGGCATCGCCGCGGTGAGCGCAACGATTTTCGGGTTCGTCCTGGCCAGCTGGAGCACGGCGGTGCCGAAGACCTTGGTGTAGGAGGGAGCGGACTCGGCCTTCTTCGGAGAGACCCCGGTCACCTTGTCAAAGGGGGTCACGCCGTGAAGCCTCTGCACGTCCACTTCCGCGGGTCTGTAGCCCTTCCCCTTCTGCGTTATCGTATGGACGAGTATCGGGCCGTTGTACCCTTTTACTTCCTGGAATATCCTGACAAGCTGGGCGATATTGTGGCCGTTGATCGGACCGAAGTAGCGAAAGCCGAGCGCTTCAAAAAGCATCCCGGGGGTCACGATGACCTTGATCCCTTCTTCCACGCGGGCGGCGACACGGCGAAGCCGGTCGCCCCACACATCGAGCTTGCCGGTCAGTTCGTAGACGTTCTTCTTGAAGCGGTTATAGGATGGATGGGCGATCACTTCCGTGAAGTAGTTCGAAATCGCCCAGACGTTCGGGGCGATCGACATGTTATTGTCGTTGAGGACGACGATGAAGTCCTTTTTCATCATCCCGGCGTTGTTCATCCCTTCGTAGACCATCCCTCCCGTCATGGAACCGTCGCCGACGATCGCGACCACGCTGTAGTGCTCGCCGCTCAGTTCCCTGGCGGCGACCATCCCGAGGGCCGCGGAAATCGCCGTGCTCGCGTGTCCCGCGCCGAACGTGTCATACTCGCTCTCGGTCCGTTTGAGGAACCCGCTCAGTCCCCCGTGCTGTCTGATCGTGTTCAGCCTCTCCTTCCGCCCGGTGAGTATCTTGTGCGGATACGCCTGGTGGCCGACATCCCAGACAAGCTTGTCGTACGGCGTGTTGAAGACGTAGTGCAAGGCCACGGCCAGCTCGACAGACCCGAGTCCGGCTCCGAGGTGCCCCCCGGTCTTCGAGACGGTCTCGATCAGGAAATCCCGCACGTCCGCGCAAAGGATCCTCAGCTCCGACGTCGAGAACTTCCTGATGTCCGCCGGCACCGTCACCCTGTCAAGACACGCGTACCCCTGGTCCGTCATTCCTTCTCATCCGTAAGTGAGAAATTGCCTTCGGCGTCCTTGCTGAGCCGCTTCAAGGCGAGCTCGGCGTTCTTCAGTTTCCCCGCGCAAAGGCGCGAGAGCCCGATCCCTTCTTCGTAGAGCTGCATTGCCTGTTCGAGGGGGACGTCCCCCTGCTCGAGCCGCTGAACGATTTCCTCGAGCCGGTGAAGCGCATCTTCGAATGTCCCGGGTGTTTCCTTTTTCTTTGCTCCCATGGGTACGTCAATCTATGGTAGAACGCACTGTGCCGTCCTGGAATTCCACATCGATCGCATCCCGACCGTGCAACTGCCGGGCCGAATTTACAATCGAGCCATCCTTCCGGACAATTGCGTACCCGCGTTTCAGGGCGAGCCTCGGGTCCAGCGCCATCAGCCTCTGATCCAACGAGCGCTGCCGGGTCGATGTGAGTGCGAACGCGTGCCCCGCGACTCTGTGGAGGGCCCGGAGGACTTCGTCAACGTGCTGGCTGTGTTGCCTGAGGATGTCGACGGGTCGGTTGAATGCGTAACTGTTGAGGAGATTGTGGATGCGTTCTTTCTGGTTGCTCACGATGTCGACGACGGCCTGTTTGATACGATACCAAGAATCCGCCACATTTTCAAGGAGTTCGCGCCGATCGGGGACGGCCATTTCCGCAGCCGCGGAGGGAGTGGGCGCCCGGAGATCGGCGACGAAATCAGCGATCGTGAAATCGGTTTCATGACCAACGGCGCTCACGACGGGGACGCGGCACCGCGCGATCGCGCGTGCAACGATCTCTTCGTTGAACGCCCACAGGTCCTCGAGAGACCCTCCCCCGCGCGCGACGATGACGAGATCGACCTCGCCGAACCTGCTGAAGTCATCGAGGGCCGCCGCGATCTCTGCGGCCGCGCCGCTCCCCTGCACGCGGACGGGATTGAGTATCAGTTCGATCCCCGGGAATCTCCTGCGGAAGACGTTCTTCATGTCCTGCAGTACCGCCCCCGTCGGCGAGGTCACGACGCCGATCCTGCGCGGTATCTCCGGGAGCGCGCGTTTGCGGTCCCGGTCGAAAAGTCCTTCCGAGCCGAGCTTTTGCTTCAACTGCTCGAATGCCGCCTGGAGTTCCCCTGCACCGAGCGGCCTGATCGATTGCACGTCGAGCTGGTAGCTCCCACGTACTTCATAGACGGTTATTCGTCCGCCGGCGATCACTTTCATCCCGTCCTCCGGGACGAACGGGAGCACGGAGGCCCGGGATCTCCACATCACGCACGGAAGCTGCGCTCCCTCATCCTTCAGTGTGAAGTAGAGGTGCCCGGAGGAATGATGTTTGAAATTTGATATCTCCCCCTGAACGGCGATGGAGGGAAACCCGGATTCCAGGATCTGCTTGATCTTCCGGGTAAGGTCCGAAACGGTGAGCGGCTGTCGCGTGTTCTGCATGTGCTGAATATACGATAATTCAGGAATAAGGGCATTTTTGCCTTCCAGAAAAGTTCTCCCTATATTCTTCAAAAATCAGACGCCGAACCATGAAGCTTGATCTTCTTGCAATAGGAGCGCACCCCGACGACGTCGAACTCACATGCGGGGGCACAATCATCAAACTGGTGAAACAGGGGCGGAGCGTCGGGATCGTCGACCTGACCGAAGGAGAGCTTGGGACGAGGGGAGACCGGAAGACCAGGGCGCGTGAGGCTGCGCAAGCGGCGGGCGTCATGGGCGTCGCGGTCCGCGAAAACCTGAAGCTCCCCGATGGGAACATCGAATCGCACATGGACAACCGCCTCAGGCTCGTCCGTGCAATCAGAGCCTTACAACCGGATATCCTCCTCTTCCCCTATCCCATCGACAGGCACCCGGACCATGAGCGGGCGCATCTGCTTTGCCGTGAGGCCTGGTTTTCTGCGGGCCTCCAGAAGGTCAGGACCACGGTGAGGGGGAGATCCCAGGATCCGTTCCGCCCCCGGGCCTACTACCATTACATGCAGTGGTATGAGTTTGTCCCTTCATTCATCGTGGATGTCTCCGAAGAATTCGAACAGCGCATGGAGGCGATGCGCGCGTACCGCTCGCAGTTCTTCGATCCGGCCAGCAGGGAGCGTGAGACCGTCCTCTCGACGCCGGAGTTTCTCCAGATGACCAGGACGAGGCTCGAATACTACGGGGACAGGATCGGGAAGAAATACGGTGAACCGTTCTTCTCTCCTGCGTCGCTGGAAGTGAAGGACCTGTTCACACTCAGCACCTGATCATGCCGAATTTCCATCCGTTCCTCACGCATTTCCCGATCGCCCTCCTCTCCCTTTCGATTGTCTGTGAGTGTGCCGCGCTCTTATTGAAACGGGATGACTTCTCGACGGTCGGATGGTGGACGCAGCTTGCGGGCACGATCGGGCTCGCGGCGGCGGCAGGAACCGGGATGATGGCCGCTCAATCGGTGCGTATCGCTCCGGCGGGAAAGCCGTACCTTGAAATGCACCAGGAACTTGCGTTCGTCACCGCGACGGCCTTCGCGATCCTCCTCTTCTGGCGCATCGCGTCGCGGACAAAACGTCCGCCCGGACACGACATACTCTTCCTCGTCATATTCGCGGGGGGAGTCCTGGCGATATGGGCGGGAGCATGGTACGGAGGAGAGATGGTCTACAGGTTCGGCGCCGGCGTGCAGGTGCCTCCGGTCCCCTGAAGGCTCACCCCTGAAATACCACACCCCGCCAGCGGCGGGGTGTGGCGCACTGATGACGGGATCCCCGCGTTACGGTTCTTCCGCAGCGGCGACGGCGGCATCCGCCGCCGTCAGAGAGGCCTCCTGGCCCCGCCGCACGATCGTGACAAGGAATCCCACCATGACGATGATGAGGCCCGACCAGACGAGGTTGATGAACGGCTTCACCGATGCTTCCGCCATCAGGACGTCCCCCTGTGAGCCCGCATCACGCGACGAGGCCTGGAGGTCCTTCACCCCGATCTCCACGCGCGAATTCTCCTTTGCCTCGCGATCCGGATGCATTCCGGCGATCGTGATTTCATAGGAATCGCCGATCCTGACCGCGTCATCCTTCTGTTCGCCGGCCTTGATGATCTTGGCCGGAGTGACGGGCGTCTCCCTCCCACTTCCCTCCCGGACGAGCAACCTGGCGCCGATACGGACCTCTTTCCCCTCAAGCATCGCCGCCTTCTGCATCACCGGGAAATCAAAATCGACGAACGTGATCCTGAGCGCCCCCATCATCTTCGTCTCGCCCCGTTTCAGCTCGACGTTCTGTACGCCGGCGGCGGAGTCGTTCTTCTGCTCGAGCGACAGGGGTGCGAGATAGAAATCCTTCGTGTACAGGTTGGCGATGTCGGGGTTCCGCATGAGCCCGTCGTTGTAGGCCGTATAGTACATGATCGGAGCGACCGTGTAATTCCGTCCCCCCTGTTCGACATTCACCTCGAAGGCGTATCGTTCCTTGTCGAGCGGGCGGTAACCGGTGTACGTCAGAGTATAGCCCATGCTGTGCACCGGCTTCCCCTGGGTGAGCGCGATCGTTTCCTTCTGGTCGTATTTCGACGACGCCACGAAGCCGAGGAACATGATCGCGAGTCCTATATGCGCCACGGACCCGCCCGCGAATTTCGGGTTCCCCCGCGCTATTTTGAGACCCACCTGGAGATTCGCGAAGAGCGAGAACGCCGCTCCGAAGACAAACATCGCGACAAGGGGGTCTCGGACGTTGATGAACACGAGGACCAGCGTCGCACCCGCGGCGAGAAGCGCCGGCGTCCGGAGCGTTTTCCAGAAATCCGCCCCGCTCGACCTGTTCCACCAGAGTAGCTGTCCGACCCCGGCCAGAAGGCCGATAAGGATGCCCAGCGGGAGAATCGTGCTCACGTAATACGATGTGTCCACCGCGCTTTTCTTGCCGTGAAGAATCTCTGTAATGATCGGTGAGGACGTCCCGGCGGTGATGAGGAGCGCGGCGGCCACGAGGGCCGTCGAACCGATGAAAAGCGCCATCTCCCTTGTGTAGAAGCTTTGCCGGGCCGCCGGGCGCGGGATCTCCTTCCGCCTGATCCAGAGGAGGACGGCGGAGAGGGACGCAAACGTCACGATCATACCGATGAGCAGCCAGTAGGCCCACATACCGGGATCAACGAACGAGTGGACCGACGTATCACCAAGGACGCCGCTCCTGGTGAGGAACGTCGAGTAGAGGACCATGATGAAGCACATGATCGCCAGCACCAGGTTGGTCCTGATGAACCCGCCCGTTTTGCGCTGTGACAGGGTCGTGTGTATCGACGCGACGCAGAAAAGCCACGGGACGAGCGAAGAATTCTCCACCGGGTCCCATCCCCAGTAGCCGCCCCAGCCAAGCGTTTCGTATGCCCAGAACCCCCCCATCATGATCCCGGTGCCGAGTATCGTCGCGCCGAGGACGAGCCAGGGTGTGGCCGGGCGTATCCAATTCCTGTAGTCTCTCTTCAGGAGGGCTGCCATCGCGTAGGCGTACGGAACGCCCATCGAGGAAAACCCGCTGAAGAGCACCTGCGGGTGTATCACCATCCAGTAGTTTTGCAGGAGGGGGTTCAGTCCGCGTCCGTTCACGGGCACGAACCCGGTTGCGACCTGGCCCGGCCAGCTCTCCCAGACATAGAGGAACGGGTCCTTCACGATAAGCATAAGCAGGAGTGCCAGCTCGATAAGCCCGAAGAACGTCATGACCTCGGGCTCGTACCCCTTGGATCTGGAGTGCAGCACCAGGAATATCCCGATGAGGGACGTGTACATCGTCCAGAGCATGAAGCTCCCCTCCTGTCCCGCGTAAAACGTGGAGACCAGGAGCGGCGTGGACAGGTCTCTCGAACTGTAGCTCCAGACGTACGTGTATTGGAATTGATGCGTGAGGATGAGGGAAAGGAAGTACCCCGCGGTGGCGAAGACGGTGGCAACGGTGAAAAAATACGCAAGCCGTCCGGTGGTGAGGAGGACCTGATTGCCGCGCCTGTGATACTGGAAATAACTGACGACGGACACGAGGCAGGCGGCAAACGCGGCCTTGATGAGTATGCCTCCGATCATACGATACCCCCCTATGTGGAAGAACGATCCCCCGCCTCCGGCAGGACAGGCCCGCCGGTGGCGCTGAATGTGGCGCCGCAGGCACCAGGGTCAGGCGTCAACTTGTTTTCTTCAGTTCCGAAGGTTGCGCCTCGTATTTCGACGGGCACTTGGTGAGGACCTCCGTTGCGTGGAAGTATCCCTCCTCTGTGAACCTCCCCTTGGCGACGACGCTCGTTGCAAGCTCGAAATTGTTCGGCGCGGCGCCGTCAAGGACGACCTTGCACTCGCGCCCCGAGTCGTCCACGAGCCAGAACGTGAACTGGCTGCTCCGGGCGTCGAACGCCGACTGCTTCTCCTTGTTCCATGACCCCTTCAGCTGCACTTTTTTGTGCTTGGTCATCGCCCCCGCAATGTCCGTGTACTCGACATTGCTCTCCATGAACGAGTACGACCCGAAGATGATGAAGGCAATGACGACGACCGAGCCGATGATGATTCTTGGTTTCATGCAGACCTTCCCTCCGTAAAACGTTTATTTCCTGATCTGGTTTTCCAGTTTCTTCACCCTGCTGTCGAGCCGGAACAGGTACGTGTAGATGCCGAGCCAGATGGCCAGCACGATGATCATCACGATGTACAACTGGTTTTGAGCGAGGAAATCCAACTGTCAGCCTCCCTGGTGATTGTGTGCCTCGACTTCCGCCGTGCGCACCCTGAGCGTGAACATCCAGTAAAACAGGAGCGTGAAGGCGATGAGCGAGGAGAAGAAGATGACGCGCATGTTGGGAGACATCTTGAATTCAACCACCGGGCCCGCCCCCTCGGGATCGCCCTTTGCGCCCGGGTGCAGCCCGGTCATGATGCGCGGCATGATGAAAATAAAGAAGGGGACCGTGACCGCCGCGATGATCGAGTATGCCGAAGAGAGCGTGGCGCGTTTCTCCTCTGTTTCGACCGCGGAGCGGAGCGAGAAATACGCTCCGTATATTAACAGAAGTACGAAGATGGAGGTCTCCCGGGGGTCCCAGTTCCAGTAGGACCCCCAGTTGAACTTCGCCCAAACAGCCCCGGTAAGCGTGGCAAGGATGCAGAACATGAACCCCAGTCCCGCTGCCGCGGACGACCTGATGTCATAGGCCAGGTCGCGCTTGCGCAGGAACTGGATGGCGTACACCATGCTTGTCAGGAATGCAACGACGCTCAACCAGGCGGTGGGGACATGGAAGAATATGATGCGGGCTTTCTCTTCGAGACCCGGAATGACCGGCAGTTCGTACCATGCCTGCGGATGCGGGGACATCGGCAGCCCGAGCCCGGAGATAATGACGGCGGTCAACAGGACTCCGAGAAGTATCTTCAGGACCATGGGTCAGTCTTTCCAGATGTATTCAAAGAGCATGGAGGACGCGACAACGACAACCACAGTATACGAAATCAGCAGCTGAAATTCACCTGCCGCCTCCCCGAAGAAGGCCCCTTCCGATGCCTTCCTGGTGGCCTCGATGACGCTCAGGAGCAGCGGTAATACTATGGGGAACGAAAGTACCGGGTACAGGGTTCCCTTCGTATTTGCGCGGGCGATAATGGCCGCGATGACGGTCGCCGCGGCGGCGAACCCCATGCTCCCGAGGATCACCGTGACCACGAAGATCGACATGGTCCTGATGACGAATCCATTGATAAACGCCGCGTAGAGGAGCACGGTGACCGCGTTCAACCCGGTCACGAGCACGAGGTTGAACAGGAGCTTCCCGAAGAACACCGCCCCGGGGGGTGCCAGGAGCTGGAGGGTCAGCGTCGTCCCGCGCTCCTCCTCCATGACGAATGTCCTGGAGAGTCCCGACATCGCGGCGAAGAAAACCACCACCCAGAGCATCCCAGAGAGCGCGTCCGGCGATGCACCTTCGCTGCCGAGCGAAAACAGTATAATCGAGATGGTGGTGACGACGAACATGAGGAGTGCGCTCACCGCATAGCGCGTCCGGAGTTCGGATCGCCAGTCCTTGAAAAAGACGGAACCCACCGACCTGAGGAAAGAACGGAGGGGGGTCCTAGCGCCGTTCATTGAGGTCCACCCTCCTCTCGTGCGCGTCGATGTCCGACAGGTCGTTGGTGGCCACCACGAGGATGCCGTGACCGCGCTGCTCCGCCATGACCGTCCGGACAATGGCTACCCCCTCCCCGTCCAGGTTCGACATCGGTTCGTCGAGTACAAGGACGGGGGGCGTGTGGATGAGCGCGAACGCGTACTTGACGCGCTGTTTCATCCCCGACGAATACGTCCTGACCGGGTCGTGGCGGCGGGGAAAGATCGCCACCCTTTCGAGCAGTGCGTCGGCGGCGCGGGGATCGAACCGGAGTCCCCTCATCCCCATGGCGATCGAGAGATTCTCCACCGCGGAGAATTCCTCGAACATCTGGAGGTAGGGGGAAACGAGCCCGATGAGTCCCCTCTCGTCACGGGGGAAGTCGTCCTGATCGGAAGTGAGTGAGAGCGTCCCCCCTCCCGGCGTCAGGACCCCGCAGATGATCTTCACAAGCGTGGATTTCCCCGACCCGTTTCTCCCGGTGATCAGCAACGTCTCTCCCGATGAGACCGAGAACTCCACACCGCGGAATACGGTCCGCCGGTCGTATTCCTTTCTGAGTCCTTCTCCGACAAGGCGCACGCGTCCGTTCACCGGCGCACCAGCGCAAGTTTGCCTGTGACCGTCCGGCCGGGAAGCGTGAGGACGAATATATAGACTCCCGTCGGCGCCGCGCTGTTCGCCTTCGTCATGCCGTCCCATGTGAACACACGCTGGCCAAGACGCGACTGCGTCTGGCGTGATGCGCTGTACACGAGTTCCATTCCGGAGGAATAAACGGAAAGCGTCCCTTCGTCCGCGTTCGCCGGCAGATACAGGAGCCCTCCCTCACCGGGATGGAACGGGTTCGGATACGCACTTCCCTCTCCGATCGAGGTGGTGCCCGGACCCTGCCGGCCGATCCCCCACGCAAACCACTGGGACTGGTTCGTGACATCGAGCTTGAGAGACAGACCCCCGGGGATGGCCCGGTAGGAATCGTCGGGCCTGTTTCTGCTGACCGTCAGCGTGTACGGGGAGGATGCGGGAGAATTCGCGGGGCAGTCCTGGTTGAGGTTCGCAAGCGCCACCGTGACCGTGTCCGTCCCCGTCGAATAACCGAAATAGGCACTTGCGAGGCAGGGAAGAGCGCCCATGACCTGCTGGGTCGGACTTATCAGATCGTAGTACGTCTCACTCATCACGGGAAAGAGCGCCGCCTCACTGTAGTAATTCACCGTGTCGGCCCGCGGGCCCGTATAGTAGTTCCAGAGTACCCATTCGGCAAACGCGACGCCCAGCGACGATGTCACCGGAGAAGGGAGCTGCCGGAGCGTCAGATCGATCGCCGCGAGCGGACCCTTCGAGTGGATATTCTGCCAGATGTGAAGCATCGTATTGCTGCCGAACCTCTTCGTGAGGTATTTTCCCAGTATCCCCCGGCTGTACATGATAAAGTCGTACGCCGTCAGGGCCACTCCGGGGAGTCGGAACTGGCTATCGCTGTCGAAAAGATAGTTCAGGTAATCGTTTTCGCCATGGTACACGACGTCCTCCATCCACACGGACGTGATCTCATGAAACCATATATCGTTCGTCCAGTAACCGTAGGAGCCGATCTGTATCGCGTGGTGAAATTCGTGCGCAAGCGTCACGCGAAGCGAAGGGATTCCCCTGTTTGCCGGCGGCGTGACAAACGAGAAATCGTTGTGTATCTCGATGGACGTTGAATAGGTTCCGCCTTCCACCTCAGGAATGTCGGGGGGAATGTCGGGCGTGGTGAAGCCGTATGTACTGGAGCCAAGGTTGTAGATGTAGATGTCGTATTCGCGACCGCCTCCCAGCGTCGAGTCGCTCGGGGGAGCAAGGAATCCGAGTGTGCCGGTCTCGTACTCGTAGACGTGGGCCATGATTGCAATGGCAGAATCGACGAACGCCCGCACGGTTCCCGGGATCCTATGTCCGGCGGAGTCGAGGAGCGCCGGCGCATCCGTTCCCGTGGTGTCGAAATGGAATCTAAACCGGCCGCTGTCCGCCACCACGCTTGTCTGGAGATCCGGCCGTTGAAGGAGCGAATTGAGCGCCGATCGTTCCTGGGCGCCGAGTGTCGCACGCTGATGGATCGCCGCGGAGAGGATCGGGAGCCCGCACTTGACCGGAAGTCCTTCGCTTCCCGCCGGCGAAAAACGTGTGGCAAGCGTCCGGCGCGCTTCAGCCCGAAGGATCGTCGCGGGCGAACGCTGCTGGGCCGGAGCCTCTGTGGCGAGCACAAGAACCGCGAAGAACACGGCTGCGGCTCTTCCCTGATTGTGTATATGATCGGTCATGGTCTGAGGGGTCGAGGAGGCCGGTCACCGTTTGAAGGGATCGAAAAGGATGGACACCGTCCCCCCGTCGGTCCGTGAGAGGATGAGGTCCCTCACCGTCCGTGAGACGAGCGGTGCGATTGCAATTCCGCCCACCCCCCGCGCGCTGCAGATGCGGACACCGGCACCGAAGCCAAGCGGGCCCCCGTAATACGTCTCAATCGATTCCGTGGATTCATTCCTGACCGTGATGTCCGGGCGCCCGTCCCCGTCGATATCCTCCACGATGATATCATCATCCCCCTCCAGTGAGACGTTCCTGATCCACTCCGGGTCGCTCCGGAATGAACCGTCCGGGTTCCGGTAGGCGATCATAAGAGCGTTCACCGGCTTTCCCATGAGGACGATGTAATCCCTCCCTCCCCCCTGCCGGAGCGTGGCCGGGATGATGCCGACCGCGGAAGAGGTTGAATCGCTGAATGTCAGCTCCGGTTTGATGCTGCCGATTTCGAAGAACGGCGTCACCTCGGCGGACTGAAGTGTGGAGATCCGGCCGGAAGTGCTGGATGTTATATACGCAACAGTGTATGTCGGGCCGCTGGCGGATCGTTCCATTGTGGCGGCCGCGATCCTGTCGGTCGGACTGAAGCGCATGCTCCGCTCCAGGAACTGCCCGCCGCTGATCTGCTCGAAGAGGGCCAGCGAGACGCCCTTTTTCTCCTGCCAGGCGTACCGGAGGAGCATCCTGAGCGAAACACTGTCGGTCCATGCGTGAAGCACGTATGGTTGCGACCCGGTGGGGATTGCAATCGTGGAGGCACGAAGAGGTGAGTTGTCCAGCGCCAGGACGCCGACTCTGTCGCTCGACGTGTGGGAGCAAATGAGCGCAGGCGGACTCCCCGAGGATGGAAGTGTGCACGTCAGGTGTGCGGGCCTCTCGGGCACGAACGCCATCGCTCCGCCGCCGAATCTCCCGTGTCCGTTGTTGAAGAGAATCGAGACGGTGGATGAATTCGAGTTTGCAACCGCGATGTCGACGAGCCCGTCGCCGTCCAGATCCATGGCGAGAAGTCCGCGTGGCCTGCTCCCGACGGCATATGTGGAAGGCCACGCTGCCTTCGGCCCATGCTGCGCGTTCGCCATGAGGACGAGGCGCCGGGATGCCCGCTCCGCCACTGCGAAGTCGGTGCGGCCGTCCCCGTCAAAGTCCGCCAGGGCCCATCCCGCGGGGGCGGCACCGGGACCCAGAAGCGTCGGAGGGTTGAACTGAAACGGCCCGACGCCGGTGGACACGATCGTCCCTTCCTCCGCGGGGGCCACGATGTCAGGGAACGCGTCGTCGTTGACCGAGGCGAACTCCACCGATAGCGGCCGCCCGGGTACCTGCATCGTCGCATAGATCAGGATATCTCCTGCAGGGGTCGCCTTCAGGAAAACGATCTTCCGTTCCGAGGGGATTGCAACCGCCACGCCCAGCATACGGCGGCGCTCGAGCCACGTACACGCCAACGCTGCTGGCTCTCCGGGGATATCGACCGTAACCTGCTCGGAGAAAACCATCCTGCTGATGCCGTAGAAAAGGACAAGACGGTTGGAAAGCCAGTCGCAGAGTATGACGTCGGGGATTCCGTCACCGTTGATATCCGCCGTCCTGAGATCGCTTACGGAGACGTCGCTGAAGAGTTCGGGTCCGGGGGCGAATCCTCCCCCCGGTTTCCCGAGGAGCGTGGAGACGCCCGCCCTGTTCCTCCCGTAAAGGAGTATGTCCATCCTCCCGTCGCCGTTGATGTCCGCCAGCGCGACGCGTTGTGATTTGACAGGGATGGCGATCAGTGTTTCCGTGTACTCCGTCCCATTTTCCCTGAGGAGCGACACCGATCTTCCGTCCGATGTGAGGGAGACGTACCCCCCTTCGCCTCCGCTGACCGAGCGGGTGAGCCCTCTCCGTTCCCCGGCAAGCGGGGTCGAGCCGAGGACGATAATGTCACCGGATTCCCCCATTCCGAAAATATGGAGCCCCGGAGGAGACTGGGAGAGGACCGCGATTTCCGCCCGTCCTCCCCCCTGGCGCTGCCGCACTGCCAGCCCGGTGGGTGTGAATCCGAGCGTGCGTTCGGCCACCTGGCCGAATGAGGTGTACAGCCGCTGGGCGTACAAGACCTGCAGCCAGAGCATGTTGACGGTGCACAGGCCGAGCATCACCCGCCGCCGTGGACAGCAGAAAAGGAGTGAATCCAGCAGGAAGTGTGGGAAGGGACTTGCCGTTGCTACCCCCGCTTATGGTCTTCTATTCGCGAGCCGGCGCTCCCGGCGGAGAAGTGCTTCGTCGAATCGCCGGATCTCGTCCTGGCTCTCAGGGATGACCCCCGGGACACTGACAGGCCTCCCCGATTCATCGATTGCGACAAACGTGAGGTAGGCGTTGTTGGCGCGCCGGGAGTCGTGCCCCGATCTCGACTCGGCCGTAACCACGACGCCGATCTCCATCGATGTGCGGAAAGCGCGGTTGACTGAAGCCTGGAGCGTCACGACATCGCCGAGCCTGACGGGGTGATGGAAATTGATCTCGTCCACCGACGCTGTGACACACACGCGGTCCGCGTGCCTCTGTGCGGCGATGGCCGCCGCAATGTCGATCCAGTGCATGAGTGTGCCCCCGAGCAGATTCCCGAGGCCGTTCGTATCGTTGGGCAGGACGAGTTGCGTGGTAATGACCTGTGAGTCCCTGACCGCTTTCGGAGTCATCATTCCACCCGGGTCAATGGAGGTGCTCCCGGCAGCGACGCCGTCCCCATCCCCGTCTTCGGCGGGGCGTTCTTCAGTTCTTTCGATACCCGTTCCTGGAGGGCGTCGGCCCTCCCCCGGAGGACGCTGTTGGGATACCGGGAGAGAAATCGCAAGAGGTTCGTTTGCGCGTCGGAAAACTTCTTCCGGCTGATGAGGACTTCGACTTTGTCCAGGAAGGCGAGCGGCGCCCAGTCGGTGTCATGGTACTGGTCGATGACGTCGTCGAAATAGCGAAGCGCTGCGGTGTACCGCTCGAGGGTGACGTACTGCAGCGCGGCATCGTAGAGTTTCCTGGCCAGCTTTCCGTCAAGCTCCTTGATCCTGGCTTCGGCATCTGCGGCGAGCGGGTTCGAGGGGTAATACTCCACGAACGATTGGAATTCGTCGATCGCCTTCCGTGTGTACTGCTGATCAAGCGAGGTCCGGGGGGAGATTTGGTAGTACGACATCGCGAGCCTGTACTGTGCTTCGGGTACGCGGGGGCTCGCGGGGTAGCTCCGTTTCATGATGCCGTATTCGAAGGCGGCGAGAAGGTACTCCCCCCGCTTGAAACGGCAGTCCCCCAGGTAGAATTGCGCATCGGCCGCGTGCTGGCTCCCCTGAAACTGAAGCGTGATGATCGTGAATTCGTTGATGGCGTCGAGGTAGTCCTCCTTTTCGAACATGACCTTCGCCCGATCGAAGCGTTCATCGGCAGTGAGCGTCGTCGCCTGTTCTCCGGAGCCGCAGCCTGCGGCGAAGACTGCTGCGAGGAAGAGGACCAGCGGGAAGAATGTTTTCACCATGTCATATACTCCTGGACATCCTGTGATGATAAAAGTCGTACGTGCTCCCTGATGGTTCGGGCCTCATCCCCCGGCCTGAGAAATTCCGGCTGGAAACCGGCCCTGAGAGGAAGCCCCCGCAGCGAACGGATGCGCGTCCCCGTCGCGTCGCGGACGATGTCGAACGAGACCGCAAAACTGAACCTGGTCCAATAGCGTGAAGGCTGCATGAAGACGAAGTTTCCCAGCGAATGGACAGCCACTTTTCCCCCCACTGTCTCTATCCCGTAGGGAACATGCGGGTGGTGTCCCAGCACGATGTCGGCTCCCCCGGCCAGCACGAGGCGGGCAAACTCACGAGTTCTCTCCGATGCCTTCGGCGCATACTCAACCCCCCCGTGATAACTGACAATCACGACGTCAGCGCTCTCCCTGACCTCACGGATCGCAGGCAACAATCCCCCCGTATCAGCCTGCGCGACGAGGTCTTTCCAGGCTACCCCCGTCCCGTTCATGAGATCGGTGACGGCGAAGAAGGCTATCCGGATTCCATTCACCCTGAGGAGTACGGGGAGGTAAGGACTCTCTCCCTTCTCCGAACTCCCGCAGTGGGCGATGCCTGCCTTCTCCAGGTACCGGATCGTCTGGGCCCGGGCGGACACTCCGAAATCGAGCGCGTGGTTGTTCGCGGTTGACACGATGCGGACGCCGGCCCGTCGCAAAGCCTCTGCGGCTGCGGGTGGCGCCGTGAAAATCATATTGTTCCGCGGGTGCTCCGTCCGCCCATGCTGGTCCGAGATGTTGGATTCGAGATTCGCAAACACGATGTCATATCCGCGGAGCGTATCCGCAACTCGCGTAAACGGGTACAGCGTATCTCCGTGCAGTATCACCTGCCCCACCCGGCGGCCGAGGTTGATATCGCCCAGGGCCAGCAACCGAATTTCGCTGAAGGAGGCTCCCACCTCCGCCGGTGCTGCCTGTTCCGCCGCCGGACCATGAACGCGGTCCATGAGGAACGCCCAGCTGCAATACAGGGCGAAGGCGGACAGCCCCGCCGCCCGGAGCCAGCGCTCCCCCCTTGCCTCTTCCGCGATCATCAACTCCGCACTGTGAACAAAAGAAATATTGCGACGGCCACAGCCCCGACGATGACAAGCGGTTCTGCAATTCCTGAGAAGAAGTCCTCCGGGGGGAGTGCCCCCCGGGTTACGGGGAGAGCCGAATGTTCGATTCTTTCAATCTCCGAAAGGTCGATCGTGTCGGAGAAGAAGGCCTTCCGCTCTCCGGTCATGAGCACAACCCCGGTTGCACGGTCCACCAGACGCAAACGGGCCAGGAGCACGATCATCCTGTCGAGCACCCGAGAACCGAAAATACCGGGCCTCCGGAGATTCGAGTATTGCACTTTCATCTCCACGGCTCCGAATTCTACACTGTAGCGGGCGGAATCGCCTGCTGAAATGATGCAATTCCTTGCCCGGAACGGGCGCTCAACTGCGTCCTGAAGGAACCATGCAACGTCCGGAGGCGCAATTCTCACGGTGACCCGGGGGGAGTCCACCGTTGAGGTCAGATTCGCGAGCGAATCGCCGAGGGACGCCGCCAGGGACTGGTACACGCGCAAGTTTGTTGTAACGGCGGAGGCTGAATCCTGAGCATGCAGCCCCGGGACCAGCCCGATCCCCGCGACAAGCACAGAGAGAGAATGCCGCAGTCCTTTCATCCGTATCCTGGAATCAATCCCCAAATGTAACGAAAAGGCACGTGATTTTCAAGGAGGGGAGCAGCGTGGACGGTTAGAACATTTCTACGACGATGCGCTTGTAGGGGCGCCTTCCGAAGAGATAGGTAACCCGCCGTATGTGGGCGATCGGGTAGGCGAACGATCGTTTGTCGTTTCCCGTCGATCTGTGCACGATCAGGGCGTCGTCGTCGACTTCATCCACGACGACGACGAACTTCTGCGTCGAATCGGCGTCGGCGAACTGAAGTGAATCCGACGACATACTGATGAGGAGTATCTCCTTGCCGGTTTGCTTGGAGAGGAAGTCCCGGAAGTCGGACGGCAGGTCCTGTGCGAGACCGGCAGACGGTAGAATGCCGGTCACAACAAGGGATAAATAGAAAACCGTCCGCAGAGCGAGGAGCCGTCGTTGAGGGATCATATCAGCGGTGGTCCGTTGAGCATGTACTACCGGTTTTGGCCTGCCTCAGGCCTGCTTCAGGGGTTCGGCAACCGCCGGCCCCTTCGGTGCGGACTTCCGGTACATTATGCCGATCGGGATGACGACGCAATACCCGCTCACCAGGAGTATGGGTGAGAGGACAAGCGGGAGGAACCCTTCGACGGACCCTTCGAGCATGGCAAGGTACCCGGCCACGATCACCAGAATACCTGCTCCCAGGATGAAGTAGTTTTCCCGCCCCAGCGGGAGCGGTTCACTTATGAGCGACCTGTGATTTTGCTCATTCTTCCGTACCGGCTTCCGTATCGGCTTCCGAATTGGCTTCGCCACGTTGTTGGCTCCTCATGTTGGGCGTGTAAAAAAAAGCCCAGCGTTGGGGGGAACGCCGGGCTTGACCATGTTCCGTACAACAGTCAGGGGAGAAACTGTTGTAAAGGTCAATCCCCAATGTATACAATTCCGTGATATTGTCAAGTCTTTTTTCATTTATTGTCCGCGGATGACCCCATCGGCAATGTGTATGATCCTGTCAGCCTGCTTGGCGAGGGACTCATTGTGAGTCACCACTATGAAGGTCTGACCCCTGTTTCTGCTCAAATCCCATATCAACCGGTGCAAATTCCTGGCGTTTTCGCTATCCAGGTTGCCGGAAGGCTCGTCCGCCAGTATCACTTTCGGGGAGTTCATCAGGGCTCTCGCGACGGCGACCCGCTGTTGCTCCCCCCCAGAAAGCCTGGGTGATTTTTGGTCAATCCGGCCTTCAAGCCCCACTTCGCGCAGCAGGTCCATACTCAGTGCCCGCACATCGGAGAGTTTCTTCCCCTGAATGAGCGCCGGCATGGCGACGTTTTCGAGTGCGGTGAACTCGGGAAGGAGATGGTGGAACTGGAAGATGAACCCTATCCGCCGGTTCCGAAACCTTGCAAGTTCTTCGTCACCCATGGAAAAGACATCCGCACCTTCGTACACCACGCTCCCTGACGTAGGCTTTTCGAGAGTCCCGATGATGTGGAGAAGCGTGCTCTTCCCGGCGCCGGACGCCCCCACGACCGCGATGATCTCTCCCCTGTGGACGTCGAGACTGATCCCGCGCAGGACGATAAGCTTCCCTTCCCTCCCTTCGCCGGACGGAAACGTCTTGGTGACCTGACGCACCTCGATGACGGATTCCCGTGTTTGTTTCATTGCGCTATTCCCAGCGGATGGAGTCGACCGGAAGGAGGCGGGCGGCCCTCCGGGCGGGGTAAAGGGATGCGAGCGTGCTGAGCGTCATTGAGGCGAGAACGACAGCGACAAAATCGGTCCATCGCAGCTCGACGGGGATTGCGGGGATGATGTAGACGGTCGGGTCGAGCGGGAAGAGGCTGTACCGGATCTGCAGGAGGCAGACAACGACCCCGATCAGTACGCCGGCAGCCGTGCCGAGCAACCCCACGAGAAGTCCTTCAAACATGAAAATCCGGACGATGCTCGTCCGGGTCGCGCCGAGCGACTTGAGGATGCCGATGTCGCGCCGTTTCTCGATGATCCCCATTGTCAGGGAGCCGAGGACGTTAAACGTTGCGACCCCCACGATCAGGCAGAGTATGATGTACGCGGTCCACCGCTCGATCTTCATCACCGAGTAGAGATCCCGGTGGAGATCGTACCAGGTCGAGACCGTGTAACCGTCCCCGAGGCGTGACTGGAGGGAGTGCTTCACGTTGTCCGCCTCCTCCAGGTCATGAAGACGGATCTCGATGCCGCTGTAGCTTTCTCCATACTGGAAGAGCTGCCGCGCCGATTCGAGCGAGATGAAAGCGTAATGTGCGTCGTAATCCTTGTTGTTGGAGTCATAGATCCCCGCGACGGTGCATTTGCGCGTGAGAGGCTCCCCGAACTGCGTCATCATTGCGTCCACACCGACCGGGCTGACGATTGTCAGTTCCGATCCCACCATCGTTCCCAGCCTGTCGGCGAGCGCCAGTCCCAGGACGACCCCCCCGGACTCCGGCGTGTCGCGGAGGCGGAATCCCCCGAGCACGATTCTTTTCTTGACTCCGGACACCAGGTCAATCGTGGAATCCACCACCCCCTTGACAAGGACGACCCTGTTCACGTGGGGGGTCAGAAGAAGTGCCTTGCTGGCAATGTAGGGAGCGGCGGCCGCGATCCGCGGGTCGGCCTTCAGACCCATCAGGAGGCTGTCCGTCATCAGCATGCCGCGCCCCCGTGCCGCCTCGATCCGGATATGGGGGTCGAATCCCACCAGGACGTTCGTCACGACGCTGTTGAACCCGTTGAATACGGAAAGGACGATGGTCAGGGCCGCAACCCCGACGGTTATACCCGTGACCGAAACCAACATGATGATGTTGATGAACCTGAGCTGGCGTTTTGATCCCAGGTAGCGCTGCGCTATGAACCTCTCGTAGCCCATTTCAGGAAAACCGTATGGCGGTGACCGGGTGCAAACGGGACGCAAGCCGGGCGGGGAGCATGGAGCTGGCCAGGCACAGCAGGAGCGTGGCACCCGACACAAGGAGAAAATACTCCGGCCGCAGGAGAATCGGGACCGACGTCATGAAATAAATATCGCTGGGCAGGGAAAAAAACCTGAACTCCCTCTGGGCGTAGCAGAGTGCAAACGCGAGCGAATTCCCCAGCACGGTCCCCGCAATGCCTATCGTCATCCCCTGACGGACGAAAATGCGCGTGATCCCCCAGGGGGAAGCGCCCATCGCCGCAAGCACGCCGATCTCCCTGGTCTTGTCCAGGACCATCATCAGAAGCGTCCCGATGATGTTGACGGTGGCGACGATGATGATCAGACCGAGAATGATCGGCACAGGCCTCTTCTGAAGATCGATCCAGCTGAAGAGGTTGCGGTACGTATCGAACACCGTCCTGCCGTAGTGCGGGTAGCCGAGCAGGTCCTGCACCTCCCCGGCGACAGCCCACGCGCTGTCCACATGCGTCAGGAGAAGGTCATATCCCGTGACCGCGTCGCCGAGCTGGAAGAGTGACTGGGCGTCGCGCATGTCCGTGAAAGCATAGACGTCGTCGTATTCCGCCATCCCGCTTTCGTAGATCCCGGTAACCCGGAACTGCATCACGCGCGCCTGCCCCTGTGCCATGAGGCGGCTGATCCCGAAAACCGTTACCCGGTCGCCGACGTCGATCGCGAGCTTTGCGGCAAGCTTCCTCCCCAGGACGAGCTTCGCAATCCCCCCCTGCTCCCTGTCCAGATCATAGCGCCCCGCAACCAGATAGCGCCGGGTCGTGGAATTGTCACGCAGGGGGTCGATCCCCTTGAGCAGTATCCCGTCAACACCCTCGCGCGAGCGGATAAGCGCCTCGCGAGCCACGAACGGGGCAACGGAACGGATCGCGGGAATCTTCTTCTCCATCAACCAGGTGTTCTCTTCGTGGTGGCTGAGAGGCTGGTTCTGGAAGCCGAGGACCTGCACATGGCTGGTAAAGCCCACCACCTTTTCGGTGATGTCCCGTTCGAAGCCCCCGAGAACGCTGAGCGCGATAATGAGCGTCGCTGTCCCCAGCATCACCCCAAGCGTCGCGATCGCGGTGATGAACGAGAAGAAGCCGTCGTTGCGTCCCGATCGGAGATAGCGTCCTGCAATGAAAGACACATAGCTCATCGATCCGTCAGGCACCCTTGCCCGAAAATTCCATAAGATAGGCCTTGATGAATTCGTCGAGGTCGCCGTCCATCACCGCCTGCACGTTGCTCGTCTCCGCGTCCGTCCGGTGGTCCTTCACCATGTTGTAGGGATGGAAGACGTAGGACCGGATCTGGCTCCCCCATTCGATCTTCTTCTTTGTGCTGTTGATAGCATCAAGACGGGCTTCTTCCTCGTCCTTTCGTCGCTGGTACAGCTGCGATTTCAACATCTTGAGCGCCTGTTCCTTGTTCTGGAACTGCGAGCGTTGCTGCTGGCAGGCAACGATGATCCCGCTCGGGAGGTGCGTGATCCGGACAGCCGTCTCAACTTTGTTTACGTTCTGTCCCCCTTTTCCCCCCGAACGGTATGTATCGATCTTCAGGTCGGCGGGATTGATCTCGATCTCGACGTCGTCGTCCAGTTCAGGATAGACGAACACGGAAGCGAAGGATGTATGCCTGCGGGCGTTGGCGTCGAACGGGGAGATCCGGACCAGCCTGTGCACTCCGTTCTCGGCCTTCAGATAGCCGTACGCATGCTTTCCCGTGATCTCCACGGCCGCGCTCTTGATCCCGGCTCCGTCCCCTTCCTGGCGGTCCGCCAGCGCGGTCTTGAAACCCTTCCGCTCGCACCACCGGAGGTACATCCGGAGAAGCATCTCCCCCCAGTCCTGTGCCTCCGTCCCCCCCGCCCCTGCATGTATCGTCAGTATCGCATTCCGTCCGTCGTCCTCGCCGCTGAGCATGTTGCGGAACTCAAGATCCCCTATCCCCTGCTCCACCTTCCCCAGTTCGGCGTCGATCTCCACCGTCAGCGACTCGTCATTCGACTCCTCGGCCAGATCCAGGAGCGACTCCGCGTCCGAGAGCGTGCGGTGGAGACCGTTCCACCCGTCGATCCATTCCCCGCGTGCGCTGATCACCTGCATCACCTTCTGCGCCGCGACGTTGTCGTTCCAGAACTCCGGTGCTTCGGTCTTTTTCTGGAGCTCGCCGACTTCTTTTTCCTTCCGGTCTATGTCAAAGATACCCCCGGAGTGAGTGGAGCCTGTCCTTCAGACCCTTGATGCGAAGTTTCTGAACGTCAAACATCGTCTTCCCCTCCCACGATAAGTTGTTCTTTTATGTCGAGCTCCATGCGCAGCATCGCACTCCCGAGCGTTTTCCCCTGCGCGTCGTTTTTCAGAGATCGGGTCCCTCCTCCTCCAAGCGCCTCGTGGAGAAGGAAGTTGAGCGCCCCCAGGTTCGGCAACTCGAATCTCTCAACGGGCCCAAGGGCAATCCCTGCGAAGTGGGTCTTGACGCGTTCGGCGGTGAGATACTTCACGAGCACCGGGTAGTACTCCGGGCGCCTCGCGATCACGCCGACGTTTGCGGTGTCCCCCTTGTCGCCCGAGCGCGCATGGGCTATGTCAAGCAGCCTGATCTTCACGGAACCGCCTCACACTGTTTCGACGACAACTTCCGGATGCACGGCGGACTTCGGGAGCAATGCCGGCCAGTACGCGACAACTTCGCTCGGTTTGGGGCGGCCGCCTGCGAAACCGGTGACCGACGGGGGGCCTGTCAGTATCAGCGGGGCGATCTCCTTGCCGAACCGTTCCACGGCGTCGAAATCCTTCCCTCGAACGCCGATCCTGACGACGACCTCATTGACCTCCTCCGGGGGGACGGCCAGCGGGCCGTGACAGGAGTTGTACCCGAGGAATTCCGTCCGGACTTCTTCAAACCGAAGTCCGAGGTCCTGCATGCGCCTCCGGAGTATCCCATCTGCGGCCCGTCCCTTCTCCAGCGCGTCGGGCCACGCGTATGTCAGCGTGCCGGCGGCGGTGTATCCGTCGAGGTAGGACATCGACACCTTGTAGGAGTCAGTCGCGGCTCGGCCCTTCACCCCGGCCACCAGCACGCGGTCCGGACCATCAGGGCTGACCTGGATTGTGGTGAAGTCCGCAATGCAGTCGGGAGTGATGTACTCGGCGGGGTTGCCGATCTCGTAGAGAAGCTGCTCCTTGACGGTCTGCACGGAGATGAGGCCCCCTGTCCCCGCGTGTTTCGTTATCACAACGCGCCCATCCGGAAACGCCTCGGCGATGGGGAATCCGATGTGCGCCAGGTCCGGGACGGCGCGCCAGTCTGCGGAAAAGTTCCCCCCGCTCGCCTGCCCCCCGCATTCGAGTATGTGTCCGGCGACCGTGCCGGCCGCGAGCCTGTCCCAGTCCCCCGCCTTCCACCCGAATTCATGCATCATCGGAGCGAGCGTGAGGCCCGTGTCGGTGGTTCTCCCGGTGATGACGATCCGTGCCCCCCGGCCGAGCGCTTCCACGATCGGCGCGGCACCGAAATAGACGTTGGCGCTCATGACCCGGTCCATGACCGCCCCGAGGTCTTCCCCCGTTTCCATGTTCTTCAGAAGCATCCCGTGCGAGCGCAGATCTTCCAGGCGGCCGAGGATGTCGTCGCCGAGCACTACGCCGATCGAGAGCCCCGATATCCCCATCTTACCGGCGGCGGCAAATATCGCGTCCCTGCACGCAAGGGGGTTCACACCTCCCCCGTTGGTCACCACCCGGATGTTCTTCTTCACAAGCAGGGGGAGGAGTTGCTCCATGAGCGGCACAAGATCCCGGGCGTAGCCGAGAGCGGGGTTCTTTCCCCTTTGCTTCTGAAGGATGGACATGGTCACCTCGGCGAGGTAGTCCATGACGAGGTATTCGACCTCTCCCCGGGTGACCTGATCGTATGGCGCGGTCAGAAGATCCCCCCAGAACCCCTGTCCAGAGGCGATCCGGATACGTTCTTTCATCAGATGATCCTGATGTGAAGCTCCCGGAGCTGCCTTTCGTCCACGCCCCCGGGGGCGTCGTCCATGAGTGAGACTGCGCTTGCGGTCTTCGGGAACGCCATCACTTCGCGAATCGATTTCATCCCCGTCAGCAGCATCGCCATCCTGTCGAACCCGAAAGCGATCCCGCCATGGGGAGGGGCGCCGTACCTGAACGCGTCGAGGAGGAATCCGAACTTCAGCTGGGCTTCTTCAGCGCCGATGCCGAGAAGTGAAAACACCCGCTGCTGCATCGTCCTATCGTGTATGCGGATGCTCCCCCCCGCGATTTCGTTCCCGTTCATGACGAGATCGTAGGCGCGCGCCCTCGCTTTCGCGGGGTCGGTCTCCAGCATCCCGAGGTCCTCCGGGTGGGGGGCGGTAAACGGGTGGTGCATGGCGACGAAACGCTTCTCCTCTTCGCTGTATTCGAACATGGGGAACTCCGTGATCCAGAGGAGCTCGTTCCTGTTTTCGTCAATCAGGTTGAGCCGCTTTCCCATCTCCAGACGGAGTGTGCCCAGGATTCCGTATGCTTTTTTCCATCCGTCGGCAACCAGGAGGACGAGGTCACCCTGCCGGGCGCCCATCGCCGAGGCGATCTTCTCCACGCGCTCTTTGCCGAGAAACTTCTCGACGGCGGTCTCCAGTCCGTTTTCCGTCCACTTGAAATACACAAGTCCTCCCGCCCCGAGTCCCCGGGTGAAATCGACGAGGGAGTCCATCTGATTGCGCGTGAACGACGCAGCGCCGGGGACGACAAATCCTGCGACGGTTCCCCCCTGCCGCACGACGTCGGCGAAGACACGGAACGGGGCCTCCTTCACGATGTCGCTCACGCATGTGAACGAAAGTCCGAAACGGGTGTCGGGTTTGTCGCTCCCGTACAGCTCCATCGCCTCGCGGTAGCTCAGTCGGCGGAGCGGGAGCGCGATGTCGATCCCCTTCAGCTCATTGAAAAAGCGGGCCATCAATCCCTCGGCGACCTCCTGGATGTCCTCCTCGGTGACGAAAGACATCTCGACGTCGATCTGCGTGAACTCCGGCTGCCTGTCCGCCCGCAGGTCTTCGTCGCGAAAGCACTTAACGATCTGGACGTACCTGTCGAACCCCGATACCATCAGTATCTGCTTGTATGTCTGGGGCGACTGCGGGAGCGCGTAGAATTTCCCCGGGTGAAGCCGGCTCGGGACCAGGTAATCCCTCGCACCTTCCGGAGTGCTTCTCATGAGGACCGGCGTCTCGATCTCGATGAACCCGCGCCTGTCGAAGTACTCGTGAGTGATCTGGTACATCCTGTGACGGAACATCAACGTCCGCTGCAGCGCCGGCCTGCGCAAATCAATGAACCGGTACTTCAGCCTGAGCTCCTCACCCGCTTCCGTCTCGTCGTTGACTGGGAACGGAGGCGGTTCTGACTCGCTCAGTATGGCCAGCTCTCCCGCCCGGAGATCAATCTCCCCCGTGACGAGGTCCGGATTGGCGGTTCCCTCGGGACGCCGTTCCACGGTCCCGGTCACGGAGATCACGAATTCGCTCCGCAGCTGTTTTGCCGCGGCGTGGGCTGAGGCACTATGCTGCGGGTAGAAAACGACCTGTGTCTTTCCGTACCGGTCCCTCATATCAATGAATATCACCCCCCCGAGGTCCCGGCGTGTGTCCACCCAGCCGTTGAGTGTGACGACAGTCCCGATGTCGGCTGTCCGCAGCTGGCCGCACGTATGTGTCCGTTTTGCAAAAGGGGCCACGTCAACTCCTCTAGGGGTGGTAACGAGAATTCACTCATTATAGGCAAAAAAAGAAAGAGTTTCAAAGCAGGAGGTTCTCGGCGGGGTCACGTTACACCGTCACCGGAATAGTCGTTGAAGGGATGGACGTCGTGGACGAGCTTCAGGTGGACGACTGGATCTACGACATGAAGGTCCTGCGATGACGCTGGACTGGCGGTGTGGACCGTCACGTCCCGCTGAGGCGTGATGAAAAATCCAGCCGCTCCGGGCCGGGCTATGTCCTGACAACCAGGCAGCCGGCCATGATATCGTGGAGCGCCTGTTTCTGCTGTGTGAAGGCTGCCATAATGTAGCCGATCAAAAATATCGCGCTCGAGACTATCTTGCCGAAATAGCGGCCTGTGGCCCTCCCGAAGCCGATCCGGTTTCCATTCAGGTCGGTCACACGCAATCCGAGCGCCATCTTCCCCAGTGTCGCCCCGCGTGCGGATGATTCCATCAGCGCAAAGTAGAGCCAGCCGGCAACAGCGACGGCGAGCATGCTTATGAGATACGTGCTCAGCAGCGCGATCATGAGTCCCGCACCTTCCGACTCCATGTTGACATCGGAGGCGCGGGCCGCCGCTGTCAGTCCCACGAGCCCCAGGAACGGAACCAGAATGATGAGGTTGACGATCCCGAGCAGGACTCCGTCTATAATGGTTGCCACGAGCCGCAGCCAGAATCCGGCATACATGTGCTGAGTCTGTTCCATCGGTAGTGACCTTTTTTGTTTTTCGCGAATGAGTTTCCGCAGCTACGATAAAGAAAAATTGTGATGTTCGCAACCAGTGCGTATATTACACTCGCCTGTCCATCCCGTCCACTCTGCTGCGGAGTTCCTATGAAACGGTTTGCATGCGTATCGTTCTTCCTCCTCCTGGCAGGCATTGTCGGCGGCTGCTCAGGCGCTCTCCCCTCGCTGCTTCCCGGGAAGCTCGCAGACGGCAGGGTCCTCCTCCCGAACGGCTGGTACCTCTCTCCCGCAGGTATGCAGGTGGAGCTGGGTGAGCTTCCGTTGAACATCGTGGTCACGCCGGATGAGCGTTACGTCATCACCACCGATAACGGGACCGCGGTCCAGAACCTCTCTGTCGTGGACGTGGCGTCATGGTCCGTGGTGCAGAAGCTCCCCGTTGCGAAGGCGTGGGTGGGACTGAAGCTCATTGACGGCGGACGCAGGCTCCTGGTGTCGGGGGGAAACGATAACAGGGTAAACGTCTACGACTTCGCGGACGGGAGACTTCGCCTTGCTGATTCGCTCGTTGTCGCCAACCCCCGGCCCGGGGCACTTGTCTGGATCGCCGGGGTCGACTACGACGAGGCATCGGGACTTGTGTACGCGGCCGGCAAGGAAAACCGTTCCCTGAATATTCTCCGGTTGGCGGACCGGAAACTCCTCCGTACGCTCCATCTCCCCGCCACGCCGTACACCTGCCTGGTCTCCCGGACGCATCCCTATGTCTTCGTCTCCCTCTGGGGAGGGTCGGCGGTCGCATTCGTGGACAGGAAGACCGGTGAGATCGCCCGTACCGTGCGGGTGGGTGACCACCCCTGCGACATGGCGGAATCACCTGACGGAAGCAGGTTGTTTGTCGCGAACGCGAACAACAATTCGGTGTCCGTCATCGCCGTCGCGGAAGGGAAAGTCCAGGAGACAATCATCACGTCACTCTTCCCCGGTCTTCCCAACGGGAGCACGCCCAACGGAGTCGCACTTACGGCCGACGGCCGGACGCTCTATATTGCAAACGCCGACAACAATTATCTCGCCGTGATCGATGTCAGTCGCGAGGGTACTGCGCGGTCACTCGGCTTCATTCCGGTCGGGTGGTACCCCACGTGTGTGAAAGTCCTCCCCTCGAGCGGCCGACTCATCGTGGCAAACGGGAAGGGAGGCTCTTCGCGCGCGAACCCCGGCGGGCCCAACCCTTCGCAACCACGGCATTCCAGCGAATACATCGGGTCGCTGTTCACGGGATCGCTTTCGCGAATCGATCCGCCGGACGCCGCGGCAATGAAGGCATACACGGCCGCCGTATATGAAAACTCCCGCCTCGGGAAGCCCTCCCGCGCACCCGCCGGGAACCCGGTCATGCCCCGGAGCGGCGAACGGCAGCGGATCGAACATGTTTTTTACATCATCAAAGAGAACCGGACATACGACCAGGTCTTCGGCGACGTGGGGAAGGGAAACAGCGTTCCCTCACTCTGCCTCTTCGGGGAGAGCGTGACGCCGAACCATCACGCGCTTGCGCGGCAATTCGTGCTTCTCGATAATTTCTACGCCGATGCCGAGGTGAGCGCTGACGGCCACAACTGGACGATGGGCGCCTACGCAACGGACTATGTCGAGAAAACCTGGCCTACATCATACGGGGGACGGGGAGGGGAATACGAGTACGAGGGGGGTTACCCTGATGTCTCTCCCTCTGCGGGCTATCTCTGGGACGACTGCCAGAGGAACGGGGTGAGTTACAGAACGTACGGCGAGTTCGTGCAGAATCCCGCGGGGAAAGGGGACACCGCGCTCGGGATGCTCCCCTGTCTGGCGGGCCACACCGCTCCCTACTACCATGGATGGGACCTGGAGTATTCCGACATCCGGCGTTACCAGGATTGGGAGAAGGAATTTTCCGCGTATGAAGCAAACGGACTTCTCCCGGCGTTTCAGACGATCAAACTCCCGAACGATCATACGGAAGGATCGCGCGCGGGGAAACTCACACCGCGTGCCTTCGTCGCACAGAACGACCAGGCCCTCGGCATGATCGTCGATCGGATTTCACACAGCAGGTACTGGCGGACCTCGGCCATATTTGTGGTCGAAGACGACGCCCAGAACGGCCCGGATCATGTCGATGCGCACCGCACCGTTGCGCTCGTCATCAGTCCCTGGACCCGCCGTGAATTCGTGGACAGCGAGCTCTACTCGACAAGCAGCATGGTCAGGACGATGGAGATCATACTCGGACTCCCGCCGATGTCGCAATACGATTCTTCGGCAACGCCGATGTTCAATTCATTCAGCACAACACCCGACACCGCTGCCTATGTGTATCACCGGGCATCGATCGACATTGAGGAGAAAAACGTACGGGGAGCGTTCGGTCAGCAGAGGAGCGAGGAAATGGACTTCAGCCGGCAGGATAGGGTTCCCGACCTGGAGCTGGGCGAGATCGTCTGGCGCTCAGTCCGCGGATCACGTTCCCCCATGCCGGCCCCGGTCCGGAGCGCTTTCGTCCGCGTGCACGGGAGTGAAGAGGGAGACTGAGACCGGACCGCCTCCTTTTCCGGTCCCCGTGTTCCGGTACTCGAGTTCCGAGCCGAACAGGCTATGCGGTATCATGAAGACCGCTAGCGTTATGAGAGCCGCACCGAGTGCCCAGAGCCGGGGACGGCGCACATTCTTCCGCAAGAGCGCAAAGACCATCCACGCCGCAAGCGCGGCGACGGTTTTGTTGTCGGTCAGGTCCGTCCCGAACGGCCAGCCTGTCCAGTACTCGCCGAAAGCATATTTCTGCACTACGGGTCCCAGAACGAGCCCCCCGGCAATCAGGAGCCCGATCGTGCAGGCCGTTAACCTCCCGATATCCTCCCCGCCCGAGAACACCGAAAGTCCGGTCCTCGTTGAACAGAGCATTGCCGCGAACATCAGGAGTATATGGACGACGAGGATTGCGGGGGGCACATCCCCTTTGAAACGGATCACCGCCGCGCCGTCCGGCGGGAGGAAGAGACTGTCGGCCCCGCGACGGAGCGTGACACGGTACTGGAGCTTCCCGGCCGGTGGCTGAAGGGGGAGCACGGCCCTGAGAGCGTCCCCCTCCCTCTTCAATCCAACACTGGTCCACGCGCCATCTGTTCTGTATCGCCGCCACTCCATGGTCCCGGAAACCGCAACGTCCGGCACAATGATCCCCACCGGGGCGTCGGAATCTCCGCCGTGACTTCTCTCGAGCCGGTAGCGCAGAGGCGTATTTCCAAGCATCGCACTTCCGCTGACAGGATACGTCGGGCCGGTCACACGCTGGTACCAGGCTGATGCCGCTGTGAGAAGGAATGAGAGTACCCAGACGATCAGCGTTTTGTTCATTGTCGTTCCCCGTGCGGCGACTGCAGAATGAGCGTCGAATATACGCAAAAATAACCGCGTCTGCCCGTTCCCTTGATTCCAAATGCAAATTTGCCTACCATCCACGAAGGCGGCGCGCGTTGATCCCCTGCCCGGCCCCCCCGGATTTGACGTACTCTTCAACCACTCCGTTCTTCACTATCGGCTCACATTTGCAGTTCATGAGGAGGCAAGCCATTCCATGAGTATCAGTCAGCTGGCACGGTCGATCGCCGAATCGCCTACGTTGAGCCTGAACGAGCAGGCCCGCGTCCTTCGCGAGAAAGGCGAAGCTGTCATCCATCTGGGCGCGGGTGAGCCGAAGAACAGAGCTCCCATCAATGCCATACTGAATTCGGCTGCGAAGCTCACGACGGGAGACATCAAGTATACGCCGACCGACGGAATCCCATCACTGAAGAAAGCGATTATCCGCTACACGGAAGAGAATTACGACAGGATCCCCGCGCCCGCGAACATCATCGTATCCGGCGGGGCAAAGCAATCGCTCTATAATCTGCTCTACACGCTTCTGAACCCCCAGGACGAGGTGATTGTTCTCGCCCCGTACTGGGTCAGCTATCCCGAAATGATCAAGATGGTCTATGGCCGGCCGGTCATCGTTACGCCGGAAGACGGCGGATTTGTCCCCACGATGAAAGAGATCGAGGAGGCGGTCAGCTCCTACACCCGTGCGATCATCGTCAACAGCCCGAACAATCCTTCCGGCGTCATGTACCCGGAGAGCCTCATCGCTGCGATCGTGGAGTTCTGCGAGAAGAAGGGGATCTACCTGATCATGGACGACATCTACCACAAGCTCGTCTTCGACGGCAAGACCCTGATTCCGGCGTACCGGTACACGCAGAAGGACATCGAATCGACGAAGGTCATCTGCATCAATGGTATCTCGAAGCTCTACGGCATGACCGGCTTCCGCATCGGATGGGTTGTGGCAAGCAAGGCGCTCACGGACGTCATGATCAACGTCCAGGCACAAACGACATCATGCACATCCGTGCTTCTCCAGGCGGCCGCGGAGGGGGCGCTCACCGGTCTGCAGAGCGCCGTGGAGACTCTCCGCCTGACGCTGGAGAACAACCGCAACGTCATGATGCAGGAGCTGCAGTCGTTCGAGGGGGTCAAGGTGACAAAACCCGACGGGACGTACTACTGTCTCCCGGATTTCAGAGCCTACAGCAACAACAGCGTCGAGCTTTCGAAGATGCTCCTGTCGAAGGCTCTCGTCGTCACTGTTCCCGGGAAGGAATTCGGGATGGAGGGGCACCTGCGCCTGAGCTATGCGACGACGGTCAAGGATGTGAAGCAGGGGGTCGAGAGGATAAAGTGGGCGCTCGATCCCACATCGCCCAGAGAGATCTATATCGGAGAACGTAAATTAGTGCGGGACTGGCTATGAACAACATACTGGACGTGAAGTCCCCCGCACAGGGGGAGGCGCAGGCGCTGAAGAGCGATTACGGGCTCGACAATCATGGACTCACGAACCTTCACCTTGCCTACTGGAATCTCCCGACCGAGGCGCTCTACGAGGAAATTACATTCCGCCGGGAGGCGCGCATCACGCGCATGGGTCCGATCGTGGCAAACACAGGTAAGCACACCGCCCGCTCCGCCACCGACAAATTCGTCGTGCGGGAAGCGAGCACCGAGGGACACATCTGGTGGGGAGAGTACAACCGTCCGTTCAGCACCGAAAAGTTCAACGATCTTTACAACAGGATGCAGGGATTCCTTCAGGGCCGCGATGTGTTCGTGCAGGACTGTTACGCCGGTGCCGATCCTGCCTACCGGATGCCGATCCGCATTGTCACGGAGCTTGCGTGGCACAGCCATTTCGCCAGGAATATGTTCATCCTGCCCGAGACGCGGGAGGAATACCGCCGCCACGTCCCCGACTTTACGATCCTGTGCGTCCCCTCGTTCAAAGGGATACCCCAGATCGACGGCACCACCTCGAACACGTTCATCGTCCTGAATTTTGCTGCAAGGATATGCATCATCGGTAACACCGCCTATGCCGGGGAAATCAAGAAATCTGTCTTCACAATCCTCAACTACCTTCTCCCCCTTGACGGGGTCATGCCGATGCACTGCTCGGCCAATATCGGGAGCGGCGGCGATGCGGCGATTTTCTTCGGGCTGTCGGGGACAGGCAAGACCACGCTCTCGGCGGACCCGCAGAGGCGCCTGATCGGCGACGACGAGCATGGATGGAGCGACGAAGGGGTTTTCAATTTCGAGGGGGGCTGCTACGCAAAAGTGATACAGCTTTCGCCCGCAGCAGAACCGCAGATTTACGCCTGCACCAGGAGGTTCGGCACGATACTCGAGAATGTGGCGTTTGACCCGGTCACCCGGATCATCGACCTGGACGACGAGTCCATCACCGAGAACACGCGCGCCTCCTACCCGCTCGAGTTCATCGCCAACGCGGTTCCGGAGAAACTGGGCGGACACCCGAAGAACATCATACTTCTCACCTGCGATGCCTCGGGGGTCATGCCCCCTATCGCAAAACTGACCCCGGACCAGGCGTTGTACCAGTTCATTTCGGGGTACACCTCGAAGATCGCGGGGACGGAAGTCGGGCTGGGAAAAGAGCCCGAGATGACGTTCAGCACCTGCTTCGGCGCACCCTTCATGGTCCACCACCCTTCATTCTACGCGGACCTGCTGAAGCGAAAGATACTGAAGTACGATGTCCATTGCTGGCTTGTCAACACGGGATGGATCGGCGGGCCGTACGGCATCGGCAAGCGTATCAGCATACGGTACACCCGGGCGCTTCTCAACGCGGCCCTGGGGTCGAAGCTTCTCGATGTGAAATTCGCCACGGATCCTGTCTTCGGGTTCTCCGTCCCCCAATCGTGCGACGACGTCCCGGCCCATGTGCTGAACCCGGGAGAGTCATGGCCGGACAAAACCGCGTACATGCAGCGCTACCGGGAGCTCGCGTCCAGGTTCATCGAGAACTTCAAGAAGTTCGAATCCGGTTGTCCGCCCGAAATCCGCAACGCGGCTCCCCGGCGCTAGCCGTCACGCCGCCTTCGCGCGTGCTCAACGATGCGCCGGAGGCGCCATCAACGATCACGCCGCTTTCAGGCGTCTGGCCTCTACAGCCAGAGTGTCCATCCTGCGGAAACCGACAGCTCGTTCGAGCCGTTCCTGGAGCCTGCCCCGGACGGGTTGAGTGTGATCCGCAAGAACTGGATGCCGATGTTGAGCATACCCTTCTCGAAGAGCGCGGCCTTGATGCCGGCTCTCCCGCCGAATGTGAACCCGGAGATGCTCGTTGTCGATCCTGAGTGTATCAGCGATGCCGACGTCAGCCCCGCCAGTCCCTCGACGAACGGCGTCACCATCGTTGCCGTGTGAAAATTGTATGACGGAGCAAAGAGGATCCTGAGCTGCACTGCGGTGGTGTCCGCGGAGGTGTGGACATTGACCCCCGCAGGATTGATGCCGAGCTCGAGTCCCTCGATGACGAAGTAACCCGCGTACGGAAGCAGCGAGAAATCGTAGATCCAGTTTCCCGTTTTGCTGGCGAAGACCGGCTGCGATGCGGTGAATGTCATGCTTCCCCCGAGCTCCAGTGTCCCCGGGGCCCCGAAATGCTTTCGCGGCTGCTGCTGTTGGGCAAAGGTTTCGGAAGCGCCGATGCCCGCGAGGAGCACCAGCACTGCCAGCAGCGGAACGGAGTGGACTGACCGGGTCATTCAACCTCCTGGGTTGTTGGGCGCTGCAATATAGGGAGGGGCGAAGTGAAATCCAACGCGCAGCCCCGTAGACCGGGCTGGGAAAAGCCGCTGGAATTTGGTACATTTGTCCCGTGATGACTTCAACCCTTCGATCGCTCTGGGTCTGGGGGGCCGTGGTCGTACTCATCCTGGCATGGCTCCCCCTTCTTGGCCTCATACGACTTCTGGATGCTGACCCGGTCCGGTACAGGACCGGCAGGTGGTTCAGACGGCTGGGAGTTGCAATGACAAGGGTCAACCCCTCCTGGCGCGTTCACCGGGACGGGGAAAGGGTCGAGAACCCCCGCCGACCGTTTGTCGTGGTCAGCAACCATCAGTCGCTGGCGGACATCCCGATCATCTCCCACCTCCCCTGGGAGATGAAGTGGGTCGGAAAGGCCGAACTCTTCAAAATCCCCTTCGTCGGGTGGATGATGAGGCTGGCCGGGGACATCCCCGTCGACCGCTCCGACAGGCGGAGCGGAGCGCGCATGCTGCTCGCGGCGAACCGATGCCTCCAGCTCAAATGCTCGGTGATGTTCTTCCCCGAAGGGACCCGTTCACCGGATGGTCGGGTCTGGAAATTCAACGAGGGGGCGTTCCATCTCGCGATCAAGGCGGGGGTACCGGTGCTCCCGGTCGCCATCGAAGGAACAAGGGACTGTCTCCCGAAACGAAGCTGGAAATTCGGGCCGCCCCAGGAGATCCTCCTCCGCGTCCTCCCCCCCGTGGAGACGGAGGGGCTTACGTCCGCTCAGGTGGCTGAATTGAGGGACAGGGTGCGGGGAATGATCGTAGATCAAATCGCCTCCTGGCGGAACCAGGACTCTGCCTCCGTCGACGCTCTCGCAGAAGCGGGCGCGCCAGTCCCCTGACCGTTTCCCTCACGCATCAACGCCAGCACCCCATGGGAAGAACAATCAACCCGCGTCTCTACAACACCGACAAGCCCTCCTTCGACGTTTACTTCCGCAACTACGAGAGGCTGTTCGGGGACATTGCCGGTAAAGAGATTCATCTTCTCGAACTCGGGATCAGCCAGGGGGGGTCTCTTGAGCTGTGGCGCGATTATTTCAAAAAGGGAACGATTGCGGGGATCGACATGTCGCCGGTCCGTCTTGACGATCCGAGCGGACGCATTCACATCTACCAGGGGCTGCAGCAGGATACTATGCTGCTCGATCGCGTTCGCCTGGAGACGGCACCGGATGGTTTTGATATCATCATCGACGATTGTTCCCACATCGGAGAGTTCACTGCCCTGAGTTTCTGGCACCTGTTTGACAGGCACCTGAAGCCGGGAGGACTCTATGTCATCGAGGACTGGGGGGCCGGCTACATGCGGGGGACGCCGGACGGGAGAGCGTATGTCCCGCCCCGGTCGGTCTCTTCGTTCCGTTCCCGGTTCCGCCCCTTTTTCGAAACGATTGTCGCCCGGCCTTCGGTCGTCCGCCGGCCGGCACTGAAGAGGGTTGTGCATGCCGTGATGAACAGGCTCGTCAGGATGGAATTCCCGAGCCATAGGCACGGACTCGTGGGTTTTGTCAAGCAGCTTGTGGATGAAGCGGGGATGGAAGACATCACGCACCCGGCATGGGGAACCCCCCCCGCCCGTGTTTCCAAGTTCGAATACATACAAATCTCGCACGGACAGGTGTTCATTGCGAAGGCCGAAGGGTCCGGCAGCCCGGCGGTCACTGCTGCCGCGCCGGACTCACGCCGCAGGAATGTCAGCCGGCGATGAGGTGGGGGGTGACTTTGTCGAGGAGATTGCGCTTCGGGACCGCACCAATGATCTGCTCCACCACTTTCCCCCCCTTGAAGATCATCAGCGTGGGAATGCTCCGGATGCCGAATTTGAGAGGGACCTCCGGATTGTTGTCGACGTCCACCTTTCCCACCTTGAGTTTTCCATCATACTCGTTGGCTATTTCTTCCACCACGGGTGCGATCATTTTGCAGGGTCCGCACCAGACGGCCCAGAAATCGACGAGGACGGGGACGGGCGACTCAAGCACCTCCTTCTGAAAGTTTGCATCGGTAATCTCAATCGGCTTCATGACGGCTCCTTCCTTGTGCCACGGCCTCCTGGCCGCCGGCACGAAATTGACGGAAACGGTTCAGCCCTACTGGCTTGTAAACCGAATACTGTGAGGCCCGAGCATCTGCCGGACTTCCTCGACGAACCTCCCCGAAGCGTCCACGGGAAACCGCCGGGTCTGAAACATCGTGGTTGAATGGGCGTTTCTCACGCTGAAATAACACGGACAGCTCCCCTTATGTTCCTCCATGACCTCCCGGAGCCGGACGATCGTGTTCTCCTTGATGTCGTTCAGGTCGATCGAAAGGATGACCCCCTTCGTGAACTTCTCCCGGACCTTGTCCATGGGATGGACTTCATTGACGATGATCTTCAGAAGGTCCCCGTTCGCTTCACCCTTGCCGATAACCATGACCATCGCATCCGGCTGGAGGATCGACTGATATTTGGCGTACGGGTCCGAGAAGACGATACACTCGCCTTTGCCGGTGAAATCTTCGAGGCCGATGAACGCCATCGTGTTGTTCCGCTTATCTATCTTTTTCTTGACGGACGTGACGATCCCGCAGGCCCGTACCGTGCTGTTGTTCCGGAACCCCGAGATGTCACCCAATCGCACGTTCGCAAAGTCCTTGATCTCCTCCTCGTACCTGAGCAGCGGGTGACCCGACACGAAAAATCCAAGCACGGATTTTTCCCGTGCCAGTTTCTCCGATTCCGGCCAGGGAGGAGCAGATGTCATCGCCGGGAATTGCACCTTCGCTCCGCCGGCGGCTCCTCCGGTGTCAAACAGGCTCGACTGGCCGTCGAGTTCCCTTGCCTGGCAGGCCTGCCCGAAGGCTGCCGCCCGCTCGAGGTTTTCCATGTACTGGGCCCGGTGGGATCCCATGGAGTCGAAGGCCCCCGCCTGCACGAGGCTCTCGAGGCATTTCTTGTTGACGAGCCGGAGGTCGACATCGCTGCAGAAGTCGAAGAGGTTTTCGAATGATCCTTTCTCACTCCTCGCCTTGATGACGGTGTCGATCGCGCTCTCCCCCACATTCTTGATGGCGCAGAGGCCGAACCGGATCCTTCCGTCCACCACCTTGAAATCGAGACCGCTCTCATTGACGTCGGGAGGGAGAACTTCGATCCCCATCTTCCTGCAGTCGTCGATGAGCTTGACGATCTTCTCCGTGCTCCCGATTTCCGAAGAGAGCGTTGCCGCCATGAACTCCGCCGGATAGTGGGCTTTGAGATAGGCCGTCTGGTAGGCGATGACGGAGTAGGCGACGCTGTGTGACTTGTTGAATCCATAGGACGCGAATTTTTCGATCAGGTCGAAAATTTCGCCCGCGAGCACCTTCGCCGTCCCCAGCGCCGCTGCCCCGTCGATGAACTCCTTCTTCATCGCGGCCATCAGGGCCTTGTCCTTTTTCCCCATTGCGCGGCGCATCAGGTCGGCTTTCGCGAGCGTGAAGCCGGCGATTTCGCTCGCGATCTTCATGACCTGCTCCTGGTACACGATGATCCCGTACGTCTCGTTGAGGATCGGTTCGAGCTTCGGATGGATGTGCGTGATCTTCTGCGTCCCGTGCTTGCGTGCGATGAAATCCCCGATCATCTCCATCGGTCCCGGACGGTACAGCGCGTTCATGGCGACGAGGTCGGAAATCGTGGTGGGCTTCAGCTTCCTGAGCCAGTCAGCCATGCCTGAGCTTTCGAACTGGAACACGGCCACGGTATCGCCGCGAGCAAAGAGCTCAAAGGTCTTTGCGTCGTCCTCGGGGATTGCGTCCAGGTCAACGGACTCGCCGAGGTTCTCCCGGACCATCCGGAGGCAGCTCTCGAAAACAGAGAGTGTGCGGAGTCCGAGGAAATCCATCTTCAGGAGTCCGGCGGTTTCGAGGTCCTTCATGTTGTACTGCGTCATGACCTCGGTCTGGGGCGTCTTGTACAGCGGGACAAAGTCGCTGATGTTCCCGGGAGCGATCACCACGCCCGCGGCATGCATCCCCGCGTTGCGGTTCATCCCCTCAAGCACCAGCGAAGCTTCGATCAGCGTCCGGATCCTGGGGTCAGTGCTCTCCGCGACCCATTTCAGGTCCGGGACGCTCTCGAGCGCCTCGGCGAGGGGGCGGACCTTCCCCTGTTCCACCGGGATCTGCTTTGTGATGGACTCGAGGGTGCTGAGGGGAATGCCGAGCACCCGGCCCACATCCTTGAGGACCGCACGCGAGGAGAGAGTGCCGAACGTGATGATCTGCGATACGGAATCCTGGCCGTATTTCTCCCGGACATATTTGATCACCATCTCACGCTTGTTGTCGGAAAAATCCACGTCGATGTCCGGCATGCTGATCCTGTCGGGGTTGAGAAACCTCTCGAACAGGAGGTCATACTTGATCGGGTCGACGTTCGTGATCCCGAGCGAATAGGAAGCGACGCTCCCGGCCGCGCTCCCACGGCCGGGACCGACATACACTCCCATGGCACGGGCGGCCCGGATAAAATCCTGGACTATGAGGAAATATCCCGCGTAGCCCATCCGTGTGATGACCGCGATCTCGTGCTCCAGCCTCTCGATCAGCGACTTGTTTGCTCCGGGGTACCTCCGGGCAAACCCCTCCCGGGTAAGACGCTCAAAATGCTCGTCGAGCGTCGCCGCCCCGGCACTCGCGGGGATCGGGAACTGCGGCATGTGGTTCCGGCCGAGTTCGAGCTTGAGGTTGCACTTCTCGGCCACTTCAAGTGTCGATTCAAGCGCTTCAGGGTAATCCTTGAATAGCTCATACATTTCCGCCGTCGTCCTGAAGTACGCCTGATCTGTCTGATAACGGAGTTGTGTGTAATCGGGAGTGTTCGTGCTGCTTGCATCGGGGATCAACAGCATGATATTGTGTGCGAGCGCGTGCTCGTGTTTCAGGTAGTGGACATCGTTCGTACAGATGAGTTTCAGCCCAAGGTCCCTTGCAAGCCGCGGTGCCTTCTCCCGCACGGTTTTTTCCCGGTCGATTCCATGGTTCTGGATCTCAATGTAGAAGTCCTCCCCGAATATCGCCTTGTAGATACCGGCCGCCTCGTAGGCCTCCTCATCCCTCCCGGACGCAAGATATGCTGAGACCACTCCTCCGGCGCAGGCCGAGAGGGCGACGATTCCTTTGCTGTGCTCCCGGAGGGCATCGGTGTCGATCCGGGGTTTGTAGTAGAAGCCGTCCAGGTGGCCGATCGTGGAGAGTTTGAGGAGATTGCTGTAGCCGGTCAGGTCCTTTGCCAGAAGCACAATGTGGTGGTAGCTTGCGCGCTTGCCCCCCGATTCTGTTTCCTGGCGTGTTTTTTCGAACCGGCTCCCTTTTGTCACAATGTAGGCTTCAACGCCGATGATCGGCTTGATCCCGGCCTTCGTCGCGTTCTTGTAGAACTCGACCGCCCCGAAGAGGACGCCGTGGTCCGTCAGTGCGACTGCAGGCATGCCGTCCGCGACTGCGGCATGGACCAGGTCCTCGGTGCGGCAGGCCGCATCCAGAAGGCTGTAATGCGAGTGATTGTGCAGATGGACGAATTGTGACATTAGGGCTCAGACGTTAAGGGTCATTCTAGAGAAGCCAGATGGAACAATCAAGAGCAGGCGGGAGCAACTTATGAACATCTTGTGCAACACGACGAACGGATTGAAGTCACAGACCTCACGTCAGGTCTGAAAGGAGTCGACACAAGCCCTGTGAGAGTCGGGAGGTGCCCCCTTTACCCTCAGGAGAAATTCAGGGAGAGGAGTTTCATTTCTGTCATCTCTTCAATCGCATACCGGACCCCTTCCCTCCCCATGCCCGACTCCTTCACGCCGCCGTACGGCATGTGGTCCACCCTGAATGAAGAGGCATCATTGATGACGACACCCCCCACCTCGAGTTCGCGATATGCATAGAACATGTCTGAGGCGCTGTTTGTAAACACTCCGGCCTGCAATCCGTACGCGGAGGCATTGACGCGCTCCACGGCGTCACTGAACTCCGAGAACTTGTCTACTGTGAGAACAGGCGCAAATGCTTCCTGGCAGCTCACCTTCATCTCCGGAGCCACATCAACGAGCACCGTCGGTTCCAGGACCGCTCCTGTTCTGCCCCCGCCGCACAGAACGCGTGCTCCTCCCTCAGTTGCTTCCCGGATCCAGGATTCCACCTTGCGCGCAGCCTGCTCGTCGATCATGGGGCCCACGATTGTGCGCGGATTGGTCGGATCACCGACGGCGATCGATTTCGCGAGTTTCACCAGGTGGTTCGTAAATGCCTCCGCAACAGATTCATGCACGTAGACCCGTTGGACGGATATGCACGATTGACCCGCGTTTCCAAATGCTCCCTGTACAATGCTCTTCAGGGCATGGTCCATGTTGGCGTCCGCGCAGACTATTACCCCTGCATTTCCCCCCAGTTCGAGAAGAACCTTTTTTTTCGCCGCCCGCACCTTGATCCCCCACCCAACTACCGGACTACCCGTGAAGCTGATGAGTTTAACTCTCTTGTCTGTAATAAGTTGCTCTATCTCACTTCCCATGCAGGGTACGACATTGATCGCCCCCGGAGGGAGCCCAGTCTTTGTAAAAAGTTCTGCAAACCGAAGGGCGGTCTGGGGCGCATTGGATGATGGCTTCAGTACGACAGTGTTACCGGACGCTATGGCAGGACCGAGTTTGTGGGCGACCAGGTTTAGCGGAAAATTGAACGGCGTTATAGCTCCAATGACACCCAGCGGAAACCGGCGGATTATGGCGGCCCGGTTCCCCGATTGCGGCACGACGTCGAGGGGGAGCACGTGTCCTTCGATCCTCCTTGCCTCCTCCGCGGAGGTTGCGATCGTGAACACCGCCCGTTCCACCTCGGCACGGGAGAAGGAGATGGGCTTCCCCGTCTCGGCCGTGATGAGCTGGGCAAACTCCTCTTTCTTTTCGGCCAGCGAGCGGGAAACGGAGTCAAGGGCGGCGCTCCGTTCATACGGCGAGAGGTTCTTTGTCAGATGAAACGCCGTCTCCGCCGACCGGATGGCGTCGTCGATGTCCCGTGAGGTGGCCTGGCAGATTTCGCCAACAGCTTTGTTTTCGAACGGATTGAACACCTGTCGCTTGATGCTTGTCTGGCGCCACTCGCCGTTGACAAGTATGTTCATGGCTTCCATTCTGGTTCCTTTGAATTGAGCGACCCTATGACAGTTTCCACCAGCTCCGCCCTCGGGACGATCGTCCGTTTCCCCGTCTTCCTTTCCTTGATTTCGATATTGCCGTTGGCAAGGTTTTTTTCTCCCACGATCACCTGGAACGGCATGCCGAGAAGATCCGCGTCTTTGAACTTGAATCCGGGACTCGTATCCTTCCGGTCGTCGTAAAGAACATCCAGCCCGCTCGTGCCGAGTTCACTGTAGAGCGATTCGGCGGCATCCGTCACCTGCGCGCTCCGGGCGCCCACGGCGATGAGATGGACGTCGAAGGGGGCGATCGCCCTGTCCCAGATGATGCCGTTCTCATCATGGTTTTGTTCGATGTGGCACGCAACGATTCTTTCGATACCGATGCCGTAGCTCCCCATGATGACGGCGGATTCTTTCCCGTTTTCGTCGAGGAATCTCGCTCCCAGTGCATCGGCATATTTCGTGCCGAGTTTGAAGATGTGACCCAGTTCGATCCCCCGCACGATCCTCAGCCTCCCTTTGCCGTCCGGGGACGTTTCTCCTTCCTGGACCGTGCGAAGGTCGTGGTACCCGTCGATTCTGCAGTCCCTTTCCAGGTCGATGTTCCTGATATGGTAGTCGTTTCTGTTCGCACCGCTGACAAGTCCGTTGGCCCCCTTCAGACGGCTGTCGGCGAGTATCGTGAAGCCTTTGAGCCCGACCGGGCCGATCGATCCGCCGTCGGCCCCGGTGAGTTCCCGGAGCTTCTCCCCTTCGATCGGGCGGACCTCAACACCGAGCACCGACATGAGCTTCGACTCGTTCAGCGAATCGTTCCCCATCATCAGTACAAGTACCGGCCGGTCTCCACCCCAGTACACGACGGATTTTGCAAGCTGATTCGGGTCCACGTGGAGGAATGCCGCCAAGGCATCGATTGTCTTGACCCCGGGTGTGTGTATTTCCTTCGTCCCGGAATCGCCGGGGACGCGCACCGCGCCCGGGACGATCGAAGAGGCCACCTCCAGATTTGCGGCGTACGATCCGTCCTCCGATAGGGCGATAACATCCTCCCCGGAAGGGGACTCCATCATGAATTCCTGCGAGCCGGTCCCCCCCATCGCCCCACTCGAGGCGCCGACCACGAAAAAACGGAGCCCGCATCGCGTAAAAATCCGCCGGTACGCTTCCGCATGCAGGTCGTACGCACGGTCCAGCCCGTCCCATGAGCGATCAAGGCTGTAGCTGTCTTTCATCATGAACTGTCGACCGCGGAGAACCCCGGAACGCGGACGGGGTTCGTTCCGGAATTTTGTCTGAATCTGGTACCAGATCTGCGGCATCTCCTTGTACGAAGAGATGTGGTTCTTGGCAAGCCAGCAGATCACTTCTTCATGTGTCGGGGCCAGGACGAGAGGACGGTTCTTTACGTGGAAGAGGGTGTCGCCGAATGCCTTGACGCGGCCGGTTTGTTCCCAGAGCTCGATCGGACTCAGCGCAGGGAGAAGAAGTTCCTGTCCGCCGATCCGGTCCATTTCCTCACGGACGATCCGAATGACCTTTCCGAAGACCTTCTGCGCCAGAGGAAGAAACACGTAGACTCCCGCCGCCAGCGCGCGCACCATTCCGGCGCGGATCATCAGCTGGTGACTTGGAATTGTGGCGTCAGAGGGAATCTCTTTGACGGTGGGAACGAAACCCTGACTCAGGCGCATGAAGTGTGACGTTCTTATGGGGTTTGTCGATCAGGAATAAACGAAGATACGAACAAATCGGAAGAGAATCCAGACACGGAGCGGTACCCACTGCGTCGGGTAAATTCCGGAAGATCCCGATGCGGACAGGAGTCAGGTCACCCCGGCGGACTTCAGGCCGAGCAGTCGGGGGTACTCCACTTTTATCGCGTACTTTCTTATCTCTTCGATCTCCTTCGGCAGGAACCCGTTCACGTCCATCTTCGGGATGCCGACCACCCTCATCTCCTCGACCGTGAAGTCGGGTTTCCCTCCCGTGGCGATGAAGTACCCCCTCACCTCGACATCGAACACGATGTCCTGCGTCGCGGTCTTCCTCTCGACTTTGAACTTGAACCGGGCCGGCACTTTCATGCCGCTCCCGGTCGCCGGTGATTTGAATCTATCGAACAATCCCAAGGCATTCTCCTTCCGGATGCGCGGACCCGGTTCTCAGTGTGAGGATACTAAATCCTTCAGAGATCTGCAATTGATTGACAGCTCATCCACCTCCTGTGACCGACTCCGGTTCATTTTCAATGTGAGCCTGCGTCTTCTTCCCTACGCGCCAGTAGGCTCCGCCTCCCCCTTCCCTGGCCATGAACTCGTATTCTACAAGTGAACGGCGGAGCGTGGCGGTATCCGCACTGTATTTCGCAAGGATCTGGTTCACGCGCTTCTCCGGGTACTTCACCCCGGTGTCGAATTCTTCGAGTATATGCCTCAGTATGACAAGGAATTTCTTTTCCTGAACCGGAAAAGCCTTGATGCGGCCGTTGGCGTCGGAGAATGTCGCCAGGACCTTTCGATCGTAGGCATCTACGTCAATGCCGAGTGCGAGTCCCGGGAGGCTCTCTTCGTGGAGTATCTTTTTTGCCATTCCGGCGAGCGCCCCGGTCTGGAGCGCGTAGATGCTGTAATAGCCCTCGGCGCGTGCGGACACGAGCCCCGCCTGCCCCAGTTTCGAAAGATGGTGAGACACCGTCGATTCGCCGACGCGGAGTGTTGAAGCAAGTTGTTCGACCGATTGCGGTTTCTGCGCAAGGAGACCGATGATCCTGAGCCGGTTCGGCTCGGCGAGGGCCTTGAAGAAACGGACGAGTTCGTCGACCTGGTTTTCCATGGAATCTCCCGTGTGAAATTAATATCATAAAGATAGAACTAATTCTACATAAATGCAAGTCCCCTCCTGTGAGGTTTGCATCTCGATTTCGTATTCCATTCATTGTAAATCAATCGGTTTTCGCCCGTCCAGAATCACGATCCGTCTCCCAGCCGAAGCAATGGAAGTCTCCACACCGGCAGCCCGCACTCCGCGCACCCAGGGCCCCCTTGTATTCGACGTAATCGGCCGGCATACAATCTCCTTCCTCGAACACCTGGGGATGTATTTCGGCCTCATCTGGTGGATGGTCAGGAACGTGCGGAACGCCCGGGAATCAAGCACGAATTTCTTCAGCCAGATGGTGCAGATCGGCAACGATTCGATCCCGATCGTCGTATTCGTCTCGACATTTGTGGGGATGGTGACGGCAGTCCAGTCAGCCTACCAGCTCTATTCGTGGATCCCGAGGTCGGTGGTCGGCGGGCTTGTCATCAAATCAGTCCTGCTCGAGCTCACCCCCCTCCTCACCGCGCTTGTACTGGCTGGGAAAGTCGGCGCAACCATCACGGCGGAGATCGGGTCGATGCGGGTGACGGAGCAGGTGGACGCGCTTGAAGCAATGGGTTTCGATTCGGTCTCGTTCCTCATCACTCCGCGCATACTCGCCGGAGTGGTCATGTTTCCCGTGCTTGTGGTGTTCGGAGACCTCCTCGCGGTGCTCGGGGGCCTGTTCGGTGCAGTGATCGTCGCACACATCCCCGCAGGCGCGTTCCTTGCCGGCATGAAGTCGTCGTTCCTCACGCGCGACGCACTGTTCGGACTGACGAAGGCGACGATATTCGGCTTCACGATCACCTCCATCGCCTCTTACCAGGGCTATTATGTCACCGGGGGATCTGCAGGCGTCGGGAAAGCAACCATGGCCACCGTCGTGTTCACGTGCCTTGCCGTCGTGATCCTCGACTTCATACTCGCATCGACGCTCCTCTGAATGATAACCATCAGGAATATCCGGAAGAGTTTTGACGAACGGCCGATCCTGCACGGTGTGAACATCGACGTCAGGGACAGGGAAACGCTTGTCGTGTTGGGGAGGAGCGGGGGGGGGAAGAGCGTCATGTTGAAGATGATCGTGGGCCTGCTCAAGCCGGACTCGGGGTCGATCACCGTGGACGGGAGCGACGTCCTTTCCATGACGTACCCCAGGCTGAGGGAACTCCGGTTCAAGTTCGGCTTCCTGTTCCAGGGGGCCGCCCTCTTCGACTCCCTTACCGTGGGGGAAAACGTTGCGCTGGCGCTCCGCAGGGGGCGGGCAAAGGACGAACTCGAGTTGAACGAGGTCGAGATCGCCGAGCGCGTCAGCTATGCCCTCGATGTCGTCGGCCTGAAGAACACCGAACGCGCGTTGCCGTCCAACCTGAGCGGAGGGATGAAGAAACGTGTGGGTCTGGCGCGGGCGATCGTCCCGAGTCCCCGGTACATGCTCTATGATGAACCGACGACCGGACTCGACATGGAAACCGCCGACGAAATCAACGTACTCATCAATGACCTGCGGACGAAGCTCGGCGTGACCTCCATCGTGGTGACGCACGACATTCACAGTGCATTTGTTGTTGGTGACCGGTTTGCCATCCTTGACGGAGGAAAGACGCTCATGACCGGCACACGCGCAGAGATCGAAAACAGCACCAACGAGGATGTCCGAAAATACATCAGCAGTTCCCTCTCAACCTCAAGGACGCGACTGACATGAAATGGAGCAACGAAGCCCGGATAGGGGTGGGTGTGTTGGCGGCAGCCGTGATATTCATCGCAGGTATCGTGTACCTCCGCGGCATCGACCTTCGCTCCAAACAATATGCCCTCAAGGTGTCCTACCGCAACGTCAACGGCCTGAAGGAGGGGGACGTGGTGACGGTCGCCGGACTCTCGATCGGACGCGTGGAATCCATGTCGATGGTGGGAAGGGCGATCGGGGTGAGCCTCTCGATTCAGACGAAAGTGCATTTACCGAAGGACTCGAAAGCGATTCTGAAGAGCGAAACAATCATGGGGGGAAAATTCATTGAGATTGCGCCGGGGACGGACTCGCTCATGCTTGCGAACGGTGACTCCCTGGGGGGATTGTACGAGGCGGATCTCTCCGAGCTGACGGCAACCCTTTCCCCCATCACCTCGAACGTGCTGGGGATCCTCGAGAACGTGAATTCAACGTTTGACGAGCCGACGCGGAAACGGATTCAGAAGATCGTGGCCGAGCTTGAACGCTCGTCGACCCGGCTGGAAGAGGTCATACACGCCGGGGGAAAAAGTGCCGACGCGAGTTTTGCGGACGTTGCGGTTTTTTCTCGGGACCTTGCCAGGTTCGCCCGCACACTGGACACGATTGCGGCGGCCGAACGGTTGAACATCGACACCAGCGTGACTTCGTTTGCGCAATGGTCACGCAACATGGAGCGCGTTTCGATGAAGCTCGAAACAACGACCGAGTCGCTCAACGCGGTTCTCGCAAAGATAAAGAACGGCGAAGGGACGCTGGGGAAACTCGTCCAGGATGACCGCCTCTATAATCATATGGACTCTCTGTCGATGAATCTGAATCTGCTTGTGAAGGACCTGCGGGAGAATCCCCAGCGTTACGTGAAGCTCAGCCTTTTCTAAAGGTGCATTCCATGACCGGACTTCCAAAGCGGACGCTCGCCCGGACCGGGCTCCTTGAGAAAGCTGTAAAGCGCGCGCGCGATTCCGCGAACGCGTAAACTCAACCCCTCCTCCTCCGGTACGCGCGCACTCCCCAATAGACCAGCACGCCCGTCAGTGTCGTCGCCAGAATCCAGAGTGCGGCATTCGTCATCGCTTCGGGAAACGCCCGCCACTGCTCACCGAGGTAATAGCCCGCGGAGATGAAGATCCCGGTCCACAAGAGCGCACCGGCGTACGCAAAAAGTGCGAACGTCCCGTATTCGAGGCCAGAGCTCCCGGCAACGATCGCGATCCCATGACGCACACCCGGCACGAAATACCCTATCGTCAGCGACCAGTGTCCCCATCGTTTGAACCACAAATGCAGGCGATCCACTGTTCCAGGTCCGATGTGCAGCCGCGCTCCGAATCTGTGCAGGACACGCGACCCCCCTATCCTGCCGATGCAGTAGCTTATTGTTATGCCGAACACAGTCCCCAGGAGAGCCGATATGCAGCTCGGCAGGAGATGAAGCGTCCCGTTGAAAATAAGGTATCCTGTGAGCGCGAGGAGCGTCTCATCCGGTACGGGAAGGCCCACAATCCCTAGCATCAGGAGGAAAAAAATCGCAGGATACCCGTAGTTTGCGATCCATACCTGGAACTCATGTATTGGCATCGAAGGGTTGGATCGTTAGATATTTAATATATTCGCAAATTTCTATTGACAATTGAGTCGAAAATACATAATATTTCTAAAAGAGCTGGCGAGAACGTCTTTGCCGGCGAGGCGTGCTAAGAGCAATCGGTTCCAGGGAACCGGGGGAGGAACTTATGGCAGCGAGTAAACTCGCTATGCGGCGCGTCATCATTTCCAAGTTGTTCGAATACCTCAAACTCAACTACGATTTCGAGCGGCCCGCTGATTCGGTCCTGAGAGGCCAGATCTCGGACCGGGAAATCGATATCGTGCTCTCGTATAAGAGCGACCACAGGCTCGGAGAGCTGCGGGAGGCTCTGGCGAGAGTAGAGAGCGGGACATACGGGTACTGCATTGGCTGCAAACGACCTCTCAGTCGCGCGGACCTGGTACAGGACCCCGCACAGCGGGTCTGCGCATCATGCGAGGAATCGTTCAACCTGTCTCGGGAGTCTGTGCACACCCACCAGTTCACCGACAGCCCACGGTAGTGGTGGAGCAGCCAGCGCAATCACGACACCTTTTTGAAGCAATCTACAGACGAGAAAGGCCCGGAATTTCCGGGCCTTTTTCGTTGAGGATGTGCCCTCGGCGTGAGTCGAACACGCGACCTGCGGTTTAGGAAACCGTCGCTCTATCCATACTGAGCTACGAGGGCGTCTGTACCACTTGAGACCAAAGCCTCCCGCCTCCCCTCCCCGCCCAATGATAAGGAAAACCCGGAATCCAATCAAGCGGTTAGTACCGCGCACCCGCTGCAAGGTCGCTGGCTTGCATCTCGAAGGATCCGAACGTACATTTGGCGATGAAATTATCGTGCCCCGGGCTTCTTGAGCGTTCAGAGACGCGCGGGCGCAGGGTTTCCCAACCTCCGGCAACCGACGCATGACACACATGGGTAAGGTATTCAAACGGTACGCTCCTGCGGCACTCTCGGAATCGCGTGAGGCCCTCGGACAGGTCGGCGGCTCAGGGGATCTTGAAGCCGACATCAGCCTCTGCGCGCAGCAGACTCTCGAGCCTGCATTCATCAGGTACCTTCCGCGTGAAGGGAAGATTCTGGAGGCCGGCGCAGGACGGGGACGCTGGGTGTTCTATCTGCGGCGTCGGGGCTATGACGTCGTCGGGATGGATCTCGCCCGCGCCGAAATCGCTGCGGCAAAAGCATTCGATCCCGATGTGCCGATCGAGTATGGAAACGTTCTCCAGACGGGGTATCCCGACCGGTCATTCGAAGCCGTGATATCACTCGGCGTCATTGAGCATTTTGAGGAGGGACCTCAGGCGGCTCTTGCGGAAGTCCGCCGGATACTCAAGGTGGGAGGACTGTTTCTCGTCACCGTGCCGACCCAGAATTTCATGCGCGTCGCGCTCTTCAACCGCATAAAGAATGCTCAGACCTCCCTTCGCAGAATGAGGGGGGTCGAACTGGAGTTTGAAGAATACCGGTATTCACGCCGCCAGTTCGAAGCCCGGCTGCGGGAAGCGGGGTTCCTCGTCGTGGACCGCGCACCCGACGATTTCCGTCCGCCGATGAACATGGGATTGTACGCCGATTCCCGTTTTCTCCAGCATCCGGAACGCCGATGGGAGCTCAACAATGCAGGTAAACTTATGAATGCCACGCTGAGCGCCCTCTCCCCCTGGCTTCATTGCTCGGGGACCCTCTGGGTCTGCCGGTCTCCGTAGGTACGCGGCCACGAATCGGTCATTTCAGAGCTCACGGTAAAGCCTGTGGCGGTCGATGTACCGGGCGACGGAAGGAGGAACAAGGTAACTTATTGTGAGTCCTTTTTGGACCCTGCGGCGGATTTCGGTCGCGGAGATATCGATAGAGGGTACAGCGCATTGAATGACGTCTTTCGGTAATGACGGGTCTGCAGCGACACCGGCGAATCCGGGCCGGTTCATGACGATCAGCGTCGCCCTCTTCCCGATTTCCCCCGGGTCCTTCCAGGTTCGGAATTCCGCCATGTTGTCCGCACCGATCAGAAGGAAGAATTCGTCTCTGGCGTTCTCCTCTCCCATCGCACGGAGTGTGTCAACAGTGTACGAAACTCCCCCCCTCTCAATTTCCATATCCGAGACTTGAAAAAACGGGTTGGATTTGACCCCCGCCCGAAGCATTGCGAGACGGTGGGCCGGGGACGTCATGGCGGCGTCCACTTTGTGGGGAGAGATCATTGTCGGGACGAACAAGACACGGTCAAGTCCGACGCGCTCGCGGACGTACTCGGCGACGATGAGGTGTCCGTGATGCACCGGGTCGAATGTCCCGCCGAATACACCCAGTTTCATGCGAGCGACCTGTAAAGGTTTAACGTCTCTTCCGCACACCGTGCCCATGTGAAGAGCTTCGCCCTCCGAAGCCCTTTCTCCCGCAGAGAATCCCGAAGAGAGGGATCCTCGAGGACCGATTGAATCGCCCCGGCCAGTTCCCCTTCCCCCGATGGATCGATCAGGATGCCGGCGTCCCCCATCACTTCCGGCAGTGACGCAGCGTTCGAGGTGATCACCGGTGTGCCGCAGGCCATGGCTTCAAGCACCGGAAATCCAAACCCTTCATAGAGCGATGGCATCACCAACGCTGTGGCTGCGCGGTACGCCGCGATGAGATCCGGCTCGGAGAGCCACCCGAGGCTTTGCACCCGGTCGCCGATCCCCTCGCTCTTGCACAGGGCGTGCAATGCACTATTCTCCTCGAGTCTCTCACCCACGCACACGATCCGGACGTCCGTCCGGTCCCCGAGAGCGGAAACCGACCTGATGAGGGCGGAGACGTTTTTGTGCGGTTTGAGACTCCCGACGTAGAGAAGAAACCTCTTTCCGGTATTGTGTTTCCTCCTGAATTCGTCGGCGGACGCGTTGTCCTGCGCAGGGGCGAAGTCTTCCGAAACGCCGAGCGGGATCACGTGGATCTTCTCCGGCGGGCAGGGCATGCACCGGAGGAGTTCTTTTCCTGCAAAGTCCGAATCCACGATGACCGCGTCGGCCGCAGTGCAGGCATGTCCGATCATCACTCGTGCATATGCGCGCTGGACCGGCGAGAAGTACGCGGGAAACCTGAGGTGAATCACATCGTGGATAGTGACGACACGCCGCATGGACAGCCCGAACGGGAGCGTGTAATGGGGAGCGTGGAACAGAGAGATTCCTGCCCGGTTCGCCTGGAAAGAGAGCGAGATGAGCTCCCCCAGCGAGTATTTCCCCGACCGGTTAACGATCGTCTTCCCCGTGTGAGTGCGGCTGATGAGTCCGGCGTTATCGGGAGACGCAAAGTATGTAAATCGGTCCTCATTCTGACGGTCAAAAAATGAGGAGAGATTACGGATATACGTCCCGATTCCGAAGTCGAAGTATTTCCGTGCGTCGATGCCGACGTTCATTGTGGGGACCGAAAAAGCATCGAGAGGACATTCGAAGCGATTGCGCGTTGATCCCGGTTTCCCAGGAAACGGCGGCAAAGAGACGTCGCGAACAAGTAACCCCTGATAAGCACGTTGTCGATCATGGAAGCGTGCCGTGTGTAGTACAGAAGCTGCGAGCGGCGATACTCCTTCTGGACGGAGGGAGGGATGCCCCCGGGCTGGCTTCCGCCTCCCATGTGCTCTACACGGACATCGGGGATGTAGTGTATCTCGTGTCCTGTCCTGGAAATGCGGGCACAAAGGTCGACATCATCGAAGTACATGAAGTACCGCTCATCGAAACCTCCGACCTCCTCGAACACCGTCCTCCGTACCACGAGGGCCGCACCGGACACCCAGTCCCGACGGACTGTGTCCTGCCTCTTGTACAGGTCGTGCCGCAGGCTCATGCGCCACTCGGACCAGACCGTGGGAAATTTTCCCGTTGAATACTGAACCGTTCCGTCCGGGTTGAGAAGCTGCAGGCCCGCCGCCCCGCAGGACGGGGTTCGGGCGAAATACGACTCGATGTGGGTCAGGATTTCCGTGTGAACTCGCGTATCGTTATTAAGGAACAGGAGGAGCCCGCCGTGCGATGTCCTGGCTCCCCTGTTGTTCGCTGCGCCGAACCCCGCGTTTTCGGGATTGAAGATGACCGTGCAACCGGCAAGTTGTTCCGTGGCGGCATGGACGCCGGGAGCAGTGGATCCGTTATCCACGACGGTAATCTCGAGATCGCCCTTGTGGTGGAGCCGGAGGGATTCCACCGCGCGTTTTGTCAGGTCGGGATGGTTGAATTGAACGATGACAATGGAGATCATCGTGCCCCCGGCGGCATATCCTCAAGTGTGCGAATACCTGTCAGGCGGAAATACATGTGCGCAACGGCGTTGATGATTTTCCCGGGCGCCGACTCCCCGTTGGTAAGGTCCGACGTCATCCAGGTTGTGACCTCCTTCTCCGGCGAGCGGCGAGCGGCGCGCACCACCCGGCGTTTCCCGGCAATCCTCACCGGATGCACGAGAAGCCACAGGTACGCACGGAGAAGGCCCGCAAGCGAGTATTTGCGGAAGAGGAGCGAGGCTGCAAGTTTCGCACAGACGTTCAGGGCGAATAACGGGAGGAGTTTCAGGAGCGTCGGCGTGCTGAAGAAAAGGAGCATGGTGAGGAGCCTGTTCCGTTCCTGGTACATTGTCATGAGCGAAGCCTGTTGTGTGCGCGTTGTGTCGCTCCCGAGATGCCGTACCCTTGACGCGGAAGTCTGGATGACGACGCAGCCGAGAAACCGGGCGCGCAGGCTCAGGTACACGTCCTCGAGGTACAGGAAGTACTCGTCGTCGAAGGGCGCGCCCAGGATGTCACGCTTGTAGATGAGCGATGCCCCGCCCGCGAAGCACGTGTTCTCGGGTCTCTCGAACTTCCTCATGATGTTATGGCCGAGGAAATTCAGAGAGCCGTTCTTCTCATAATACTTCTCCGGAACACCCTCCGTGCGTATCAGCGACCCGGCGATGGCGACCGGCGCGGGTGCAACGGCATCGACAAGCCCCTGCAGCCAGCCATCCGCGACGATGGCGTCGTTGTTCAACAGGACAATCAGTTCTCCTGCGGCGTGACGCACCCCCTCGTTATTGCCGCCGGCGAACCCGGTGTTCCCCGTGGACCTGACGAGCGTGACACCCGGAAAATTCGCTTCGACATACACGGCACTCCCGTCGCTGGAGCCATTGTCAACCACGATGACTTCAAAACGGTCGTACGCCTGTGAGAGCACGGCGGTCAGACAGTCGTGGAGAAGGTGCTTCCCGTTGTAGTTGACGATGATCACCGAACAGAACGGGAGGGGATGATTCATGGGGGAGACGGCCGGCCTTTGGAAGAGGATTCACCACGTAAACTTGTTCTTGTAATAGTCGACAATCCGTGCCAGCTCTTCGTCGAAATTCTTCGTGTTCTTCCAGCCGAGCTCCCGCAGGCGGGAATCATCCAGCGAATAGCGTATGTCCTCCCCCATCCGGACGTAGTTGAACTGGGCGTAGTCCTCGAGGGGAACATCCTTGCCGAAATAGCAGCGCAGGACCTTGGCAACCACCTCTTTGTTTTGCGCTTCGTAATTGCCGGACACGTTGTAAATGGTGTTCCGCTCACCATGTTCGACGATGTGCAGTATCGCCGACGCCGTGTCGTCTGCATGCAGCCAGTTTCGCACGAATGAACCGTCGCCGTGGAGAGGTATTTTCTTCCCGAGGGAGAGGTACTTGACGGCTTTGGGAATGAGTTTTTCGGGATACTGATCGATGCCGTAATTGTTTGTCGGACGGACGATGACGAACGGCACGCCGTGCGTCCGGTGCCAACCGAGTATGAGCATGTCGGCCGCCGCCTTGCTCGCGGAGTACGGGTTGCTCGGCTTCAAGGGGTCGGTTTCCCTGTGGTTCCCGGCGGTCAGATCCCCGTACACTTCGTCGGTGCTCAGATGGACCAGCACGGGCATTTCGTAGTTGCGCTTTGCGCGGACCAGCTCCAGGATGTTCTCGACCCCCATGATATTCGTGTGGAGGAAGCGTTTGCTGTCGACAATACTGTTGTCAACGTGAGTTTCAGCAGCGAAATTGAACACGATGTCCACCTCGTACAGGTGGTCCATTGTGGCAATGTCTGCTTCGAGGAATTTGAATGACTTCGAGTGCTGGAATTCTTCGAGATGCTCGGAACGGGCGGCATAGGTCTTTTTGTCGATTCCCCATACGCGCCAGCCCCGCAGGAGACAGGCACGCGTGAAATGAGAGCCCATGAATCCAAGGCATCCGGTAACGGCGACGACTTTCATTTGCGTGGTGCTCCTGCTGAGGTGTCGGGAATAATGGTGGGAACGGGAACCGGGAGTATGAAGCCGCCTGCGTACTGCACCGCCTGGCAGCGGGCAATGATCTCTTTCTGGAAATTCCATGCGAGGAGGAGCAGGTAGTCCACCCTGGTCCCGGCCAGCTCCTGGATCCCCGCGATGCGCATGTGCGCCCCGGGCGTGAAATAACCCCGCTTTTTCGGGTTGTCATCGATGGCGACCGGAACATCGCGATCACTGATCTCGAAGAAATTCACAAGCGTGTTCCCCTTTGCGCTCGCGCCGTACGCCCAGATCACCTTGCCGCCCGCGACTTCCCTGTCGATGAGCTCCCTGAGCTGCCGCTTGTTGAGGAGGACGCGCTCCGCGAAAGCGCGGTACGGTTCCCGGGCGGTGATGCCGAACGCGGTCTCGCGCTCGAGATACTCCGCGACCCGGGGTGTGCGCTCGTGTTCGCCCCGCCTGCACACATACGTCCGGATTGTTCCCCCGTGAAGGTCTGCGAAGTACTCCACATCGAACACATCCATCTCATGCATGCGCATCAGGGTCACCAGCGGAGTGATGCCGATGTACGAGAGATGTTCGTGATACGCCGTATCGAACTCGTTCTTCCCGATAAAGTCGAGGACGTAGGGGCATTCGATGACAAATATTCCCCGGCGGGCCAGGCAGGAGGCCACCCCTTCCACAAACTTGTGGACATCGTCCACATGCGCAAAGACATTGGTCGCCGTGATCACCACGGGGTCGCCGAACCGCGCAGTGACGTCTTTGGCGATGGAGGGTGACCAGTAGACGTTCAGTGTCCGGATGCCCGCGGCGTTAGCTTCCGTCGCGAGGTTCTCGGCGGGATCGATGCCCACGACGCGCATGCCGATGTCCTGGAATTTCGAAAGCAGGCACCCGTCGTTGCTGGCGATGTCCATCACCATGTCTCCCGGCTTCGCCCCCGCCACCCGGCACGATGTCCGGGCGAGCTCTTCGCAATGTTTCCGGAAGGTCGCCGTTGTGGAGCTCACATACAGGTAGTTCTTGAACATCAGATCCGGGTGAACGACCCTTGTCAGTTGCGACAGGCCGCACCTGGTGCACACCTGGAGGGAAAGCTCCTCCCTGAACTCGGGAGAAGAAAGGTCTGTCCGTGTGACGTACGAATTTGCCAAGGGGGTCGATCCGAGGTCGAGATAGCGGTCGAGCGTGACCGACCCACAAATCCTGCACTGTGATTGGATCTTGGAGGCTGTCGTTCCTTCGGTCATCAAGTTGTTGAACCGGGTTGTGTCCATTGATGAGTCATGCGGCAGGGCATAGGTGATTGCGATGTCCCTGCGCCGGACCGGCCGCACGTCGGGATTGAATTCACTTTTGACGATGTCGAATATCGAACGGGGCACCGGCCGGCCGACGTTGATGACGCCGGCAACGTCCTCCCTGAGCGCGAGGCGATAGATTGCTTCCGCCGCTTCGCCAATCGGCATGCGTGACGTGTACTGGTCGGTGCACCCCTGAGCAAAGTTCAGTTCCCTGTAAAATGAGGTGCGCACGATGAGGCTGTTGGCCACCAGAAGGACTGAGCATTCGCCGCCGAGCTTCGATGCCGCGTACCGGTTGACAGGCAGGACCGGCGACTCTTCCGAGTAGTCTCCCCGTTCGCCCGGGTACACGTAATCGGAGGAGATGTACACGAGCCGGGCATGATGCCGTCTGCACCAGAGGGCGACGTTTGCCGTCCCGATGATGTTGGAAAGCAGGTATCCCTCATCGGCGTCCTCGTTGAACTTGTTGGTGACCGCTCCTGCATGGATGACGACCGACACCCCCCCTTTTGCACAATACGATTCAATTGAATCGTACGAAGAGACGTCCATCTCATTCCTGGACGGCGCGAGGAGGTCACGGTCGAGCTTCAGAAGCTCCTTTGCAAGCTGCCCTGCGCCACCTGTGACGAGTATCCTATTTTGCACGACGTAACCAGTCAAACCCCATGGCCTCGACGGTCTTGCGTTCTTCGTCCGCCGGGTTATATTTGCTCGTAAGCCAGTAGAGAACAACCGCGGGTTCGTTGGTGAAATTGTAATATCCGTGCCAGATCCCGCGCGGTATGAACAGCGCACCGTCCTTGGCGCTCCGTTCGGAAGAGTAGACCCACTCCACGGTCCCCTTTTCGTGGGCCGGTGCGTTGCAGAAACCGAATTTAAGCGCCCCTTTCACGCAGATCTGATAGTCATCCTGGAACTCATGCCGGTGCCAGGCCGACAGAGCCCCCGGATGGACGATGGTCGCATTGACATCACCATTGCCGACCGGAAAAATGTCGTTATACCGAATGCCACGGTCGTCCTCGTGAAACCGGAGGGCGTGGCGCTTGATCAGTGAGCCGGCCATGACGGCGGTGCCTCCCTGGATTTTTTCAGATTCGCCCTTCCTGCGGGAAGAGGGCGTATTTTACGTGCCAACCCGCCTCGGTGATCGTCCACCGGCAGTCGTCACCGGGTGAAAACATGTACCTGATCCGGGCCGCGACCCATCGGCGCGCAAACTGGAACGCGTAGAGCGTCCTGGTCGCCAGCGAGTAGAGGCGCCCGTGATGTTTTGTGAGGAACTTGTTGTACCCGGAGTACATCAGGCGGAGACGGTACTCCGGCACCTTGCTGAAGGACTGTCCGCCGAAATGAATAATCTCCGCAGCGGGGACATAATACAGCCGCCACCTGGTGTCGTGTTTGATGCGGTAGCAGAAGTCCGTTTCCTCGCAATAGCTGGTGTAGCGCTCATCGAAAAACCCGATCTTGCTTATCACTTCCCGTCTGATCAGCATGTCCGCCCCCGAGAGGTACTGGGCCTCCATCGGAGTCGTTATGGATTCTCCGGGGACAATGCCGATCTGCGGCCAGCGGACGAACGGGACAAGGTGCGACATACCGAAAGCTTCAGAGAACGCCTGGAGGAGACCGGGGAACGAACCGAACGACACCTGTGTCGACATATCCCGGTTGCGCAGCTTCCCCGCACATGCGCCGGCATCGGGATGGGTCTCCAGGAATTCAAGCAGGATCTTGATCGCGTTGTTCACAAGCACCATGTCCGAATTCAGCATCTGGACGTACTTTCCCTTTGCAAGGGCGACCCCCTTGTTGTAGGATTTTGCGACTCCGATGTTCGTCTGGTTGATCGTCAGGATCACGTCGGGGAATTCCGCGCGGACCATCTCGGGGCTTCCGTCGGTCGACCCGTCATCGACGATAATGATCTCGTACGTCAGCCCCTTCGTCTTTTCATGGACGGAATGGAGGCAGTCGCGCAGCATATCGCGCACATTCCACTGCGTGAAAACTATGGAAACATCCGGATGTGACAGAGCACGGCTCATGATCAGTTTACTGTCTCGATGCAGAAATGAGTGTGAACGTGCCCCCGCGGTGAAAGGCGGATTCAATGGCGGCCGCCCCGCGCGCGAGCGGACGACCCGCAAAGCGGCGTGCAACCCCCCCCGCGAAGGATCCGTTCGCCGCCACCAGGGGGACCAGACTCCCGAGGATCCCGGCCCAGTTGTGCTCCGGTGACCGCTGGAATTCCGCCTGCACATCGAAACCTCCGGCGTCGAGGAGCTTCCGGAGCCCGCCGGGAGTAAAATGGTAAAGGTGACGCGGCACTTCCAGGTGGTACCAGCGACCGCGGAACACCCGGGCCTGGAGGCTGTCGAAATTCGGTACGGCGATAATCAGTATCCCACCGGGTTTCAGGAGAGTCCGGATTCTCTCAAGAGCCTCCACGGGACGGGGAATGTGTTCCAGGACGTGCCAGAGGGTCACGACATCAAAGGAGTGGTCCGGGAAATGGGTATTCAGGAGATCCCCTTCCGTGATGTGAACCCCCTCCTCCTTCGTTCCGAATTCTACCGCCTCCCGGCTGAACTCGACCCCCTGTGCGGAGAATCCCGCTTTCGAGGCCTCCCGCAGGAAGAACCCCGCACCGCATCCCACGTCGAGAAGTGTGCCGGACGACCGGAACCGGCGCACAATATTGAGCTTGTCCCGTTGGGGGGGCTGTATCCTCCTCCGGTAGTACCCCGGGTCATATCCGCCGATAGGATAGTACGAAGCAGGATAGTATCGGCCCAGTGTCCGTTCAGGAGGCCGGGGGACCGTTTGAGCGATGCCGCAATCGGTACAACGAACGACAGAAAAGGACTCGTCGGTCGTCTTGAAATTGATATCCCTGGCCGGAAACAGGAACTCTCCGGCCGTGCCGCCGCAGATACCACATTCAAACGGTGTGCCCGGTGGATTCATGCGCGCGCCTTCTCAGGTGAAGAAAATATATTACACTCGACATCAAAATGCCAACGACCCCGCTGAGTGAGAATGCCACCGCCGCGCCGAGTGCCCCCAGGCGCGGGATGAATATCGCGTTCCCTGCAATCAGAGCTGCTATTCCCGCGGCCGACATTATGGGGAACACCTCGGACCGGTTCCATGCGAACAGGGTCGCATTCAGGGGATAGGCGGCCACGACACAGAGCAATCCGATGCACATCACCCGAATCATCGTCCCGGTGCCCACGAATTTCGGGCCGAAGACAATCGCGACTACCAGATCTGCCGACAGGGCCAGGAGAAGGATGCCGAGGCCAAACAGGCTGACGATCAGGATAGAATGACGCTGCTTTTTCCGGATCATTTCGGGAGTAATCGCCGAAGACAGTTCGGGCAGGAGAACCGTGAGATAGGAGTTCGTCACAATCACCACGATGGAGGCAATCTTCGACGCAGCACCGTACATCCCGAGCGCGCGGGCATCGGCGAGCCCCCCCACAAAGAAGAGGTCCATGCGCCCACCGACCAGGTTGAGGATATAATACAGAGAGAGCCATTTGTTGAAGGAGAGCATCCTGCGCCTGAGCTGAGTATCGGCTTTCCTGAAGGAGATCACGTTCCTGGGTGCACACAGGTAGCTGAGTACCACCAATCCGCCTCCGGTCGCGATCTCAATCCACAGGGCGTCCCCCACCCGGAGCGAGCTGGACATGAAGGCATAAACAAACACGACAAGGACCACCACCTTCATGAGAGGCTGGGAGATTGACACCGCGGCAAGAGTGCGGAACTGCCTGTGCGACTGGAAAATCGGAGGAAAGAATGAAGCGATCATCCCGAAAGCGACAGCGATCAGCGAAAGGAGAAAGTACGAGTTGATACTACTGTCGACATGCGTAAAGACCATGCCTACGATCGGATTGAGGAACAAGACTGCCCCGACCAGCACAATCCCCGAAAGGACGAGTTTTGCCTTGAGAGCGACGCTCAGGACCGAGCGGAAACCATTCTCATCCCCCCGTGCGATCATTTCCGACCCGAACCTGACGATCGATCCTCCGATCCCGAGGTCTGAGAGTGCCACCATCATCGTGACAATGGAAATGATGAGCGTCAGGACCCCGTATTCGTCAACTCCCAGTGTCCTTGCATACAGTCCCGACGTCACAGCCCCGAGGAGTGCACTCATGGCCGAAGCCGCCCCAACCCAGAAAGTGTTCTCCACCGTCTGGGAATGCCACGCCTTCTGCATGAAGTTCCTGACCCGTCCGGTGATGACGTTCCCGTCGGTCATGGCCTTGTGCCGATATTCAGGCTTGAAAGCATCAATTCCGTAAGCGCGCGCCACGAATGCCTCCGGGCCATTTCGCGCCGGCGGTCCTGTATCTCCCCCGCCGGTTCCGCCAGGGATTCCCTGACGGCCGAAGCAAATTCCTCCTTCCCCTGCGCCAGCCGCAGGAGTCCGTCGTTTCTGAAAGTGAGGAGTTCGTGCATCGGGGTTGAGACGACGGGCTTGCCGAGGGCAAAGTACTCGAACACCTTGACGGGGTTTGTTGTCTGGGAAACCTTCCCTGCAAGGAAAGGAATCAGGCAGACATCGAAAGCGCTTATGTACCGCGGCATTTCCCCGTACTCCCTCCTGCCGATCCAGCGAAGGTTCGGTATCGTTCGAAGGTGAGCATTCCGGAACTCGAAATCGAGCGGTCCCACCATGATGAAAGAGACATCAGGCATCGTACGCGCGAGATGGCCGATGAGATCGAAGTCGAACCAGGCCCGCAACACCCCGACGTACCCCGCGATGGGGTGGCTCGCCTCCTGTATGTCAGCCGGGACCCCCCCCCCTGCAGCACAATCCTCGAACCAGTCAAGGTCGACCCCGTTCGGAACGCGGACAATGGGACGCCCGGGAGCGATTGCGCGAAGCCTTTCTTCGAGTTTTTCAGCGGTAACGAATGTCGTCCCGGCGATATCCAGGAGGCGACGTTCGTATCCTCCGAACCTCTCGACTGAAGCGGCCCCCGAAAACAGGGTGATCTCATCCAGGCAATCATAGGCGATTGTCGTGAAATCCCCGCGCTGCAGAACAAGCCCCCAGAAGGGATTCTGCACGATGGCGATCGATTCCTCATCCTGGCCGATGAAACGGAGCACCCGACGTTTGAGAGCCTGCCGGAATATGGCAGCGTTCACATTCTCCAGCGGAGCGGAGTCCACGCGGTTCGATGGATACACCATCGGCATGGGGACAATTGAAAGCCCGGTTTCCCCGGGACTTTGTCCCCTTCGGCGACGCGGCGCGGAAGCACTTCCGGGGATGAGGAATGAGAAGATCCCGAGGGCCTGGTACACGATCGAATACAGCACCAACCGCAGCAGCCCCTTCTTCCGGCCATGGAGATACTCGGTCAATCCGCACGGCTCAATGAACGTCACGCGGATTCCTCGCTGGACGAACTGGTCGGCAAGCTTCTGCGGGCGCTGATGAAGAAACGAATACGGGATCGGGGAGAAAAGATAAACGTGCGTCAACGGTTCACACGGAGATATGTTCGCAGAGCCCGGACAATGCGGCTGCTGGATTTTCCGTCGCCGTAGGGATTATGGGCCCTGCTCATTGTGAGATACGCGTGCCGGTTCGTCAACAGGCGTTCGATCTCGTTCACGATCTTGCGTGAGGAAGTGCCGACGAGGCGGACCGTCCCCGCCTTCACCGCTTCGGGGCGTTCAGTATGATCACGCATCACGAGCACAGGTTTGCCCAGCGACGGGGCCTCTTCCTGCACGCCACCGGAGTCTGTGAGGATCAGCGTGCACACATCCATAAGAAAAACAAACGGGAGATATGGCTGGGGAGCCAGAAGATGTACGTTGGAAAGACGGCCGAGAATGGATCGCACGGGCTTCTGGACGTTTGGATTCAAGTGTACCGGGTACACGATTTCCACCTCTGGATGCCTCCGGGCGACTGTCCGTATTGCACGGCAGATGCTCAGGAAACCCTCACCGAAGTTCTCCCGTCGGTGTCCCGTTACGAGTATCATCCGTTTTGAGAAATCGAGATCGGGGAATGATCGTTCGAAGTGTTTCGTGGATCGCGTGACAGTGGAACGGACATGAAACAGGGCGTCGATAACGGTGTTCCCGGTGACACGAATTCTTCCGGGGACGATCCCTTCGCGGAGCAGGTTTTTGCGGGCCTGCTGCGTTGGTGCAAAATGCAGGTCAGACAGATGGGTGGCAATCACGCGGTTCGTCTCTTCCGGGAACGGACTTCGTTTGTTCCACGTGCGGAGCCCGGCTTCGACGTGCCCTACGGGGACGCCGGCATAGAACGCTGCCAACGCGGCAGCCATCACCGTGGTGGTGTCACCCTGGAGAAGGATCATGTCCGGGCGCTCCCGGCTGAGCACTTCTTTCATGCCGAGAAGGACCCTCGATGTTATGCCTTCCAGAGACTGCCCCTTGTGCATGACATCGAGGTCATAGTGCGTCCGGATCCTGAATATCGCCAGGACCTGGTCGAGCATCTCCCTGTGCTGCGCCGTCACGCACACCCGCGTGACAAAGTCCTTCGGGTGTTTGAGCAGCTCGTGGATGACAGGCGCAAGTTTTATGGCTTCCGGACGAGTCCCGAAGACCACGAGTATTTTCTTCCGGGAACTCACCTGTTTGCCCGTGGTGCGGTTGACTGGGCGTTGCCTGGATCTCTTTTCCGGAGTTTTACCTGCCGGATGCGCCGCTGGCTTTTCTTCATCACGGTAAACGACAGATTGTCGTGCGTGATCTCTTCCCCGATCTCAGGAATCCTCCCGGTGAGTTTCTGGAGGAGGCCGCCTATCGTTTCGTAATCGTCCGCGGGTGGAATCTCCGCTACGAACCTTTCGTTGAATTCCTTGACGGGCATCCGTGCGTTCACGAGGAATGTCCCGTCCGACGCCTGCTCGACATCCTTCAGGTCTTCGTCATATTCGTCATGGATCTCCCCCACTATCTCTTCAAGAATGTCCTCCATGGTGATGATTCCGGAGGTCCCGCCGAATTCGTCAATCACGATGGCGATGTGGATCTTCCGCTGCTGTAGCTCCCGCATGAGCTGGCTGATCTTCTTGGTCTCCGGGACAAAGTAGGCGGGGCGGATCACATCCTGCAGGATGATCAGATCCCTGTATTCCAATAGCCCGAGAAGGTCCTTGGTGTAGACGACCCCGAGAATATTGTCAATTGTCCCGCGGTAGACCGGCATCCGGGAGTACCCCTCCTCGAGGACCGTCTTGATGATCCGTTCGCGGGACATGTCCATGCTCAGCGCTACGACGTCCGGCCGCGGGATCATTACTTCTTTTGCCGTGGTATCGGTGAACTCAAAAATGCTGCCGATCAGTTCCTGTTCCGTCTTGTCGATGACGCCCCTCCGGGTTCCTTCCTCGAGGATCAGTTTGAATTCCTCTTCGGAGATGCCGGAATCTGCGTGTGTCTGACGGGTGTTGAATGGAACGAGGAGGAGGTTGCTTGCCCCGGTCAAAATCATTGCAGGATACCGGAATGCCTTCTCAACTACATGCATCGCGGGGGCTACCCGGAGGGCGACGCGCTCGACGGACCTGAGTGCAAGCGACTTTGGAACGAGTTCCCCGAATACCACCACAAGGAAGCCGAGTGATACGACGATGATACCCAGCGACAGCCATCCGCTGGAATTTCTGACCCAGGAAATGCTGAATTCGGACAGGGATGGGACGAGATATTGCCAGCCAAGGATGGCTCCCAGGCCGGATGCGAGAACGAGGGAAAACACGACGCCGATATGAACCGTGGCAAGAAACCGTTCCGGGGCCTCCTGGAACCCCAGGACGAGATGCGCCCTCCGTTCCCCCTCTTCAGCAAGGGCACGCATCCGGCTCCTCCGGGAGGAAAGGACCGCAACTTCGCTGGCGGAAAAGAACCCCACAATTGCGATCAGGAGGAGAACGCCCAAAATCTCGATCCAGAGGGTATCCATCAGGCCCGCTTTGGGGAGAGAACGCTGTTATTCGCTGTAATCAAGCTATTTCCACATTGATTTCCAAATACACCGCGGGCGGCCAGAGCCGCCCGCAAATGTCCAAAACAGCTATTCCGGTGCTGCTATCTCGCCTGGCGGAGGAATTCGAGGCGTGTCTTCAAGCGGTCGGTGGACATCAGCAGCTTTTCCTTTCCGAACACCGCATCCTCTGTGTTCCGAAAGACGAGTTCATATTCATCGCTCATGATGATGGCTTCTTCCGGACAGGCCTCCTCGCAGAAGCCGCAGAAAATGCAGCGCAGCATGTTGATCTCAAACTTTATCGGATACCTCTCCTTCGGAAGGTCGGTCTCGGAGGCCTGCACTTCGATTGCGAGGGCGGGACAGACTCGCGCGCACAATCCGCAGGCAACACACCGTTCGACACCGTCTTCTTCCACGAGGACGGGGCGTCCACGAAACGAGGCCGGAGGATTCCAGCGTTCCTCGGGGTACTGTCTCGTGAACTTAGGACGGAAGACCTGTCTGAGCGTGAGAACAAGTCCCTTGACGATCTCCAGGATATAGATCCTCTGCAGAAACGTGAGATCCTTTCTGCGGATCTGCTTCGCTGTCTCGACATTCGTAATCGGCATTCGGTCCTGTTCTCCTTCAAAGCGACGCTGCCACACTCACTGCAGGATGAGGAGCCATGCGCCTGTCACAGCAATATTCAGCAGCGACAGGGGCAGCATAACCTTCCAGCCCAAATTCATCAGCTGGTCGTACCTGAACCGCGGTATCGTCCAGCGTATCCACATATAGAATACCAGCATGCATCCCACCTTGATGACGAATGCTGCGACCTGGATCAGGCTGACTGCCAGGGGAGAAAGGCCCACGTGGGAAAGGAAAGGCACCTGCCAGCCGCCGAAGAAGAGCGTTACGATGAGGGCACTCGACGTAATCATGTTTGCATATTCGGCAAGGAAAAACGTACCAAATTTCATTCCGCTGTATTCTGTGTGATAGCCTCCCACCAGTTCCGGTTCTGCCTCGGGAAGATCGAACGGCAGCCGGTTTGTCTCGGCAAAGGACGCGACCACGAATGTAATAAACCCGATCGGCATCCGCCAGAAATTCCAGAACAACCCGTCCTGCAGCTCCACGATCCGGTCAAGGCGGAGCGTGCCGGCCACCATGATGACTGCGACTACCGAGAGACCCATGGAGAGCTCATAGCTTATCATCTGGGCGGAGGACCGGAGTCCGCCGAGCAGCGAGTACTTGTTGTTTGACGCCCAGCCGCTCAGCGTGACGCCGTATACCCCCATCGACGTCATGGCGAGGATATAGAGAACGCCAATGTTGACATCGGCGATCATGAGCTTGACGTCCTGTCCGAAGAGCGTGATCCGGTCCCCGAACGGAATTACAGCAAAGGTGGCCAATGCCACCGTGATGGAGACGATCGGTGCCAGCGTATGGATCGCCTTGTTCGCATGAAACGGCACGATGTCTTCTTTTATGAAGAGCTTCAGGACATCTGCCGGGGCCTGGAGGAGCCCCCAGGGGCCAACCCTGTTCGGTCCGATCCGGTTCTGGATAAATGCACTGATCCGCCGCTCCGCATATACGAGGTTGGCGACGGTCGTGAGTATGATCAGCAGGACCAGGACGATCTTAACGGCGGCTATGACGATGAATTCCATTGAACTCTCTTCCGGATCTCAGGCGGGCAGGGGGACCCGCAAATCCCTGCTCGTTTTCAGCAATGTTCCCCTGTTGCCGAGCTTTCGATAGGACATCCCATTGAATGCATCGACGTGCGACGCGATTTCGCCGAACACATCCTCGGAGGTCTGATATTTGAACTTGGCTCCCATGAGGACTGCAATCCCCGCGATGATGCGCCACGGCGGACGTGCGTCGCGTTTGGGTCCCTTTGCCCACCTGTCGAATTGGGAGCCGAGCTTGTCGAGGCGGCTCATCGCAAAGCCGTCAAGGGAACGCTCCTGTTCAAGCGTTGCCACAGAAGGCCGAATGCGCTGCACACGCCCTTGGAGGTTGGTGAACGTGCCGTTTTTTTCGGCGTAGGTAGAAGACGGGAGCACGATGTCCGCCAGACGTGTCGTTTCGTTCTCAACGGAGGCCAGGACCACGAGGAACTCAAGGCGAATGAGGCTCTGCGCCACTTCGGGATCAATGGCAATATTGTCATCCGCAAGGAACAGTGCTTTTATCGATCCGTCCTTGATGCCGCGAATAATCCCTTCGGTGTTCGCGCCGTGTTCTCCGGGTTGGAGACCCACCTCCAGCGCACCCCGCGAGTTGGGAGTCCTGTCGGCGCTGATGAGGAGCTTGTCCTCGTTTCCGGGCGTGGTGTGGCGTTTGAAATCCAGGTGGCGGGTCTGAAGAACCTCCCGCGCGAATTTCTGGAGGGCGTAGTTGTCCTCGTTCGTGTCGAACGCAGATCCCAGGACCGCGACCTCCCCTTTCCGGAAAGACTTGAGCTCGGAGGCGACCCTGACCACGGCTTCGTCCCACCCCACTTCGACGACTCCTCCCTCTTTCCTCATGAGGGGACCCCTGATGCGCGCGTCCGAGTTCACCTGGCGCAGCGTCTCCAGGCGTCCCCAATCGCACATCCAGTACTGGTTCACTTCGGCATTGTACCGGGGGGTCTGCCGGAGTATTTCGTTGTTCCTCACCCATGTGTTCATATTGCAGCCACGCGCACATCCCGGGCAGACCGTCTCCGTCGCGGACATTTCCCAGACGCGGGCCTTGAACCGAAATTCACGGCTCGTCAATGCTCCCACCGGACAGATATCGATGACGTTCATCGAATAGGGGTTATCGAGTTTCTCCCCCGGAAATGTCGTGAGTTCCACATGATCGCCCCGCCGGGTAAAGGTAAGCTGGGGCTTCCCGGCGATCTCGTCGCAGAACCGAACACAGCGGGAACACATGATGCACCGTTCGTTATCCAGCATGACATGCGGACCCAGTTCAACGCGCTTGGGCTTGTGGACCTTCTCTTCTTCAAACCGACTGTAGCCGATGCTATGCGTATAGGCGTAGTCCTGAAGCTTGCATTCGCCCGCTTCGTCGCAGATGGGACAATCGAGGGGGTGGTTGATGAGCAGGAATTCCATGACCGCCTGTCGGGCCTTTACGACGCGCGGATTGGCCGTGTGAACGATCATTCCGTTCGTCACCTGCGTCGAACAGGCGATGACGAGTTTGGGCATCTTCTCCACTTCGACAAGACACATCCGGCAGTTGCCGGCCACGGAGAGATTCGGATGCCAGCAGAAGTGAGGGATGTCGATGCCGTTGTTCCGGGCCGCCTGAATAATCGTCAGGTTGTTTTCGACCTCGAAAGCTTTTCCGTCTATGGTTATTGTCGCCATTCCACTCCCCTGTTCACGCTTCTGCAGATTCCCGGACATACCGATGGTGGAATTTCTTCAACTTCACGACGAGTTCCTCAATTTCATCCTTGGGCGGGAGGAATGTCGTCCTGAAATGGAACGTCCCCGGGTACTGACCGAACCCGCTTCCTGGCACGACGCAAATGCCGGTTTCCTCAAGGAGCGCGAGGCAATAGTCGGAGTCCCGCTGATCCGTGTGCGTGGCCCGCTGCGCGGCCGACATGGATTCCGTTTCCAACCTCTCAGGAAGCTCAAAGCGCACGAACGCATACATGGCGCCCCGGGGGATATCCACAGACATTCCTTCGATTGCATTGATACCCCGGCCGAGGATTTCGGCCTTCGCTTTCAGATCCGAGAGGACCCGCTCCCGCTCGCCGGCATATATCCCGTAGCTTTCCTCGCCCGGTGTGGGAGGCGCCACCATCATGTAAATTGAAATCTGGCCGACGATATTGGCGCAAAGGCTGATCGACTGCAACTTGACAAACTCCGCGAGCACGTCGTCAGCGATGTTCCGGAGCTCGAGATACCCTCCACGGTGTCCGCATTCCCCTAGAAAGCCCTTGGAGACGGAATGCAGGCTGAAAAGCGACACTTCCCGCTCCTGCGTCTCCCACATGACTTCCGCGAATGAGTGAAATCTGAGCGATGGATCGTAGACATTTTCCTGGTATACTTCGTCGGCGATGATTGAAAGATTGTATTTCTTTGCAAAACGGACGACCATCCTGATGTTCTCTGCTGAGAGCACGGCGCCGGTCGGATTCCCGGGGTTGATGACGACGATGCCGACGGGGTTTACCCCGGTCGCCTTCGCCTTCGCCAGGCTTTCGGTCAGGATCCCCTCGTTCAACTCCCATCCCGCTTGCTCATCGAGATAGTATCCGATTTGTTTGCCTCCGTACAGTGAAAGTGAGGCGCTGTAAAGAGGGTACTGCGGAATCGGGATCATGAACCCGTCGGCTGGGGTTCGAAGAAGCGCTGTCAGGACTGCCTGCGCCCCCTTGCTCGCCCCGTCCGTAAGAATCACGTGATCCTTGTCTGCAGGAATTCCGTCACGACGGGTGATGAAGTCCGCGACCGCCTGTCGCACAAACGGGATCCCCGGACTCTGACTGTAGGCGCCCGTGCCGTGCGGGTGTTTCTGAAGGATTGAAGTGGCACGGGCGACAATATCCCGTGGATACAGTTTCAACGTTTCCGGATGGTTCAAAAGTTCAGGGTACTCTACGAGACTCAGGATCTGACGGAGAAAAGAAAGCGGCCTCTGCTTCAGGGCCTGAGGGTTGCCGATGTTGCAGTAGATAATCTTCCGCCCCTGTTCTTCAAGCTGCTGGGCACGGAGGACGATCGGGCCCCGCACAGCATATTCAGCGGTTAATAATCGCGGATTCAAAGCGTCCTTGGATACCATGCCTAACTGAGTTTTACGAATGTTCCGAGATTCAAGAGGGACGGATGATGACGGTCGAAAACCGGTTCAGATCAAACAGGTCCACCGCAACCTTCTGGATTTGTTCAGGGGTGACGGCATCGACTTTCTTCAGGACGCTGTTGAGAGTGATGCTTTTTCTGTAATAGAGTTCGGAGCTTCCAAGACGCATCATGCGGCTCGACATGTTCTCAAGCCCGAGCATCATTGTCCCCTTGATCTGCGCCTGAGTCCTGCCTAGTTCGGCTTTCGAGACGGGGGTCTTCTTGAGCCTTCGAAGCTCCTTGTGCACCAGCGAGATGGAATTGACGATGTTCTTCTTATCCGTCCCGATGTAAGCACCGAACAGACCCGTATCCGAGAGGAGATTGACAAATGAATAAACTGAATATGCGAAGCCGTGTTTTTCCCGTATCGTCTGATACAGCCGCGAGCTCATCCCCTCGCCCAGCAACGCGTTGAGTAGCATCAGCGGGAAACGATCCTTGTGGTGGATGCTGTACCCCACGGTCCCCATGCAAATGTGTGCCTGGCTGATCGGCCGGGGGTATTCCTTTTTCAGTGGCCGGGTCACGCGCGTCGGGCCCGGAGGACGTATTTTCTGCGTGGATCGCCGGGTGGCCTGATCAAAGTTCTTTGCTGCGAGCTTGACAAGACGGTCATGATCCACATTCCCGGCGGCCGCAACAACGATCCGGGATGGCTGGTAGTGGGCTTTGACATGAGAGAAGAGGTCCTCTCTGCTGAAGCTCCTCAGGTTCTTCTCTGTCCCTATTATCGGAAATCCCAGTGCATGCTCTGGAAACAGGGCCTTTTCGAAGTAATCGTGTATGATATCTTCCGGATCGTCTTCCGCGTTTCTCAGCTCCTCGATCACCACCAACTTCTCTTTTTCCAATTCCTGTTCTTTGAATGTCGCATGCGTGACAATGTCCGAAAGGACATCCATCGCTTCAGCCACGTTCGAGTCAAGCACCCGAGCATAGAAGCAGGTCTGCTCTTTGGTCGTGAAAGCATTGAGATATCCGCCCAGGGATTCAAGACTCTGTGCGATATCCCTGACGCTTCTCTTCTTCGTTCCCTTGAACACCATGTGTTCAATAAAATGGCTTATCCCGTTTTCACTCTGGGATTCATCGCGGGATCCGACGTCGGCCCACACTCCGATGGAGACTGAACGCACATGAGGGATCGATTCCGACACGACACGTATGCCGTTGTCGAGCACAGTTTTGCGATAAAGGGGGATGAGAAACGGAGAGGATTTGGACATATTGGAAATATATCCATTTCGGTGTGGATAGTCAAGGAATTGAAAAGTGTCCACAGCAGAGGACACTCAAGGGGGATCATTGCATCGACGTCTTTTTTTGGGTACCATGAACGCGATTCTCACACGGCCAACAACGGTTTCATTCTATGATAGTCACTCTGCTCTTCCTCTTTAGTGTAATTTACGTAGTCATGATATTGTTGTTCGCCGGTGCGGCAGCCACATCGAAGGCACGCCCGGATGAAGGCTATCGACCGTGCGTATCAGTCATAATCGCTGCGAGGAACGAAGAAGAACAGATCGGGGCGTGCCTGGATTCGATTGTCGCGCTCAATTACCCGCAAGAGCTTCTCGATATCATCCTGGTCGACGATCGATCCACAGACCGAACTTCAGAAATAGTCAACAGGTACACAGGGAATCACGCCCACATCCGCATGCTCCGGATCGGGGCGGAAAGTGAATTTCCTCCCGGAAAGACAAACGCGGTGATGAGCGCAGTGGACATTTCAAGGGGCGAGATTCTCATGCTCACTGACGCAGACTGCCGGGTGCCGCCGAAGTGGGTTGAAAACACCGTCACCTACTACTCCGATCCTTCGGTGGGGGTGGTTGCAGGTTTCACTTCACTGGTTGGGGAGTCATGGTTCGATGAAATGCAGGCACTTGACTGGTTTGTCCTCTTCTCCGTCGCAGCGGCGACCACCAGACTCGGAATCCCGGTTACTGCGGTCGGAACGAACCTATCCGTGCGCCGGGCAGCGTATGACTCAGTTGGCGGGTACCGGAAGATCCCTTTCAGCGTTACCGAAGACTATGCCCTTTTTCATGCAGTCACAGCATCCGGGAAATGGAAAGCCCGTCTTCCTATGGATCCCGATACGCTGGTCCAAAGCACCCCATGCAATGATGTGAAGCAACTTTACAACCAGAAGAAGAGGTGGTTCACCGGCGGGCGAGGAATGGACGCCAAGAGCCTGCTTATTTTCGCATTCCCGTATATGTTCAATGTGTTGCTTCTTTTGGGAGTGTTTCTCTCCCCCTGGTGGGCTGTCAGTCTCGCTATTGCGACAAAGCTCGTTGTTGACTTTCTCCTCTGTTTGCCTGCAGCACTTTCATTTCGGCGCACTTCACTCCTTTTTGTATACCCTCTCTTTGAGATCTACTATTATATGTATGTCCTCATTTTTCCAGCATTGGTTATGTTCCGCAGTGAAATAACCTGGAAAGATAGAACATTCCGGAATTAGCGCTTTGTTGGGGAGGGACAGAAAATGGAAAAGCCCTCGGGTTTCCCCGGGGGCCTTTCCGTTGAAGAGGTTGCGGCTGCGTCTAGGCGCGTGCGCGCGCGCTCGCTATGCCAAGCCTCTTGAGCTTATACCGGAACGTTTGTTCTGTCATTCCGAGAAATGCGGCAGCCTTTGATTGGTTGAAGCCGAACTTCTCAAGAGAGCGTTCGATGATCCCCTTTTCTATGACATCCAGAGATTTGTCGAGTACAAACTCCTGGCCTGCCATGATATTGTTGATCATCTTCACGACTTCTGTCTTCTCGTCAACCAACTCCGGCGGAAGCATGAACCGGCCATCGTTGGAGAAGAGGACGCACTTGTCCACCACTGCCTTCAGTTCGCGAATATTCTCGCGCCAGGGTTGACGCACAAGGACATCGATTGCGTTGATGTCGATAACGAGGTCCGCCAGGCCGAGTTCCCTGCAGATATCGCCCGCAAAATGCTTCACGAGGAGGGGAATGTCCTCGGGCCGCATACGTAGCGGAGCAACCTCGATCTTCTCGAATTCAAGGATCTTCCCGTACAGATCTTCCAGAAGCTTTCGCTTCTCGACGAGTTCGGCAGGTTCTGCCTTCATCGAAACGATCAGGCGAATGTCGACAGGCTCGCCTGTCTCCCCGCCGATTCGCCGGGTCTTCCGCTCGTTCATGAAGTTCAATATCTTCATCTGATTGCGGAAGCTCGCCTCTTCGATTTCCTCGATGAGAACTGTGCCGCCATTTGCCAGCTCAAAAAGCCCGCGCTTCGAAGTGTACGGAAGTCCCTCAACACCTCTGTCAAAACCGAACAAGACCGATTCGAGCTCCTTGTCATCAAGAACGGAAAGATTGATGGACATGAAGGGCTGCTCGTTGAGGCCCGTCTTGCTCTGGAAGTAAATGTTCTTCGCGATCGCGCCCTTCCCGACGCCGGCTTCACCGATTATCACGACGTCCTTGCGCGTCTTCGCAAGACGGCCAATCTGCTTGATCAGCTGCTCGACAGACTTGCTTTTGCCAACGATCGGATAGTCGTTTGAGGAGCCCGCCTTCTTCTCCTCAGCCTGCTGCGTCTTGTGTTCCATCAGTTCCTCGATAGATTGAAATTCGTTTTACCGCGCTTGCAGCGTTTCTAAACTTGTTACTGTCTCCGATTCGGCGAAACAAACATCCTGCCCAGAATCAGTTTACGATTGAAAAACTTCTCGACGACAAGGTTGTCAAGCGAATCCCTCCAGCGCGTGATTGTAGAGGGACGGATAGCCAGTTCTTGCTCGTAGAACTCTCCTTTGACCGACGTAATGAATCTCAAGCGCATTGAGAAGGCCCCAGCAAGGAGCGCCAAGACTACGTTCGAGACGTTGAGACCGACCGTCCAGATAGAGCTTGATGCTGACCATTCAACTTCTTTCATCGCGGTCCAAAGATGGAGCGCCTCCAGACTGCAAAAGACCAGCAAGAGAAACATTATCTTCTCAATGTAAGCCCCTTGTGGGGGGTCCTTCATGTAGAGATACCCGAAAAACAAAAGTATGAACCCGATAGATACGACAGCCATTCGCAAGGCATCCGAGTAGAGTGGCTTAAATACAAGCACGGGCCAGTTGTCTGGTAGATACGCGTAAAGAGCGTTTGCTCTCACCAGTTTCTCTTCTGGGAACAAGAGGCCTGTCTTGATCCCGTCTTTCCACGAATACATCTCGGTGATATCGGCGAGTGTCTCCGGAGTTGGAGCCTGGCCGACTTCGTTTACCCATTCGTCATAGCTAGTAGCAAGTGTCTTGTAATCTAAGACATCGGCTGTATGGTGGAGGTATTTTGGATCATCAAAATACGGGGCGTAGTAAAATCCGAAAAACGTCAACGCTATTCCGATACTAGCAGCGTATTTCTGATAAGTGTGGAAGTCCCGAAACAGGACATCCACAGTCAAATAGATGATAGCGAAGGCTATGAACAAGAAGTAAGCCCCGAAGAAAATATATTCGCCAAGGAAGAATCTGAGAAATGGTTGGTTAGAGAAAAACTCTCCTCCCTTGCCGACAAATGGATAGAGGTGATCCAAGAAAGAAAATGCGAAAAGGACCGCGAAATTCACGAAGATAAATTTGTTCTTACGAATTGGTTCATGACGAACTATGTAAACACTAATGACAAACAGGAGGGCCTGTATTGAATAACTTAGAAACCCGGGTAATGAGACTCGATCATGCTGCAAGCACAGAAGCGTTGCAGCAAATAGCGAGAGGATGGCCAGCCACCAATAGAATACCTTTTTTGATAGTCTCATGTTCTGAGTATCCTTAGTGATTGCTTCTACGCCACGAATATATACAGCAGGGGCAGCGAAGTCAATATCAACCGCAAATTCTTTTGAAAAAGCGCGGTTTTAGTGCCGTAAGTCACATAATCGAGGGGTAAGGAAGTTTGAAGAATCTTCATTTTTCCCTTGACATTAGTTCACCACTTGAGTACATTTTTAGCGAAATCAGTACCGAATCCGCGAAATCCGATCTTTGAGATCTAGAGCCTACAGGGGAAGACTTGAAAGGGATGAACAGGTTCGGCAAGCAACGTCGGCCGAACGGATGAGAGAACCAGAACAACGAGTTTGTCAGTAGCCCTGAATTGTTTAGGAAGGCCTGCTTCGAGTTTGGGTGAGAAGCCAAAACCAGAACTGACCCAGACATTCTCAGAAATCTAATTGAATCACACTCTACCAGGAGAGAAGAACATGTCACTCATTGCGAAGCGAATCCGCTCACTTGTGGTAACCGTCATTGCGATCGCAGTTGCCAACATCGCAATTTCCTACGCGAGTGGCATGCCTATTATCCCCGACTCCCCGAAGCCCAAGAGCGGGATGCCGATTATTCCGGATTCTCCGAAACCCAAGAGCGGGATGCCGATTATTCCGGATTCCCCGAAACCCAAGAGCGGGATGCCGATTATTCCAGACTCTCCGAAACCCAGGAGCGGGATGCCGATTATTCCGGATTCCCCCAAGCCATAATTGGACCCGAGGATTGCTCGATCCTCGCGCTGAGTTACTAGTTTGCCGCTGAAGACATGCTCACGGTTGATGGCCGTGAGCATGTCCTTTTTTGGGACTTTCCTAGCTCGCCTCACTATTTGGCGATAGTCCTTCGTGTTCGCATTTGTGGCTGATGCAAGGAAAAAGTAGATTCCATAAATCGAGTCATTACTCTTCAAGGATATACGGATCAATGAAATCACGGAATCTGGCTCTGCATGTTGGGTTGGTTCTGCTCACGTTTATCACTGTGACATTTGCGGGGGTCCAGTGGCTAAATAAAGATCCATTCGAACTGGGATCCTTCTCATTGGGTTTCACATACGGCGTGCTCGTAATCGCATTCCTTGCTGCACATGAAATGGGGCATTATTTTGCGGCTCGTATTCACGGCGTTGAAACAACACTACCTTACTTCATTCCTTTCCCTCCGTTCTTCGGATTCATGCCGTTTGGAACCCTCGGCGCAGTAATCCGGATCCGATCGGAGCTCCGAGATAGGAAGACCCTCTTTGACGTAGGATCAGCTGGTCCAATATCCGGATTCATCGTCTGCGTCTTCATATTAATTTGGGGGATGACTCACCTTCCCCCGATTGAATACCTTTACAATGTGCATCCCGAATACAGGAATTTGGCACAACTTCCTACCGAAGGGCTAACCTTTGGAAAACCCTTGCTTTACAAGCTTGTTGAATTGTTGGTAGCTCCTTCGTCTGCCTTTCTGCCGCCCATGAATGAAGTGTATCACTATCCCTTCTTGTGTGTCGGATGGTTTGGAGCGTTTGTAACTGCGCTGAACCTGCTACCAGTTGGACAACTTGATGGGGGGCACATCGCCTATGCGATGTTCGGTTCGCGTTCACACCTGCTCGCGAGGGTTGTGCTCGTTGTGCTAATGCTTTTGGGAACGGCCGGGATACTCCCCTTGCTGGGATTTCAATTCGCGTATGGGTGGGCAGGTTGGCTATTGTGGAGTGTGGTACTCGGCCTCTTATTGAGGAACAAGCGTTTCAGACATCCTCCACTAGAGGATATTCAAGAACTTGGTGTGGTTCGAGAATGGATTGGTTGGATTTGCGCTATCGTCTTCATCCTTACCTTCGTGGTTGTACCCATCGCACCATGAGCTACTGTCCACCCCACCAAGCCTGATACCTCAATGCTAGAATGGAATCCTCACAATTCGATGACGGTTCCTCACGACGATGATCCACAAAATGCAAGCAGCGGAAAGACCGGCAATTGCTGAAATGAAGACAGGTGTCCCGGCGAGTTCGCCATGCGAATCACCAATTGAAACTTTATCACCTTCTCCGCAGAGAATAAACGCACCCCAGTAAAAGGGATCAGATCGCCCAGTCTTGATCATGTCCTGTTTTGCTCTCCTCAATGCTTCACTTCTCCCAACGCCTTTCTTCAGGTACGTGTAGAAGCTCTCCATCAAGCTTGCAGTAACTTCATCGTCTACGTTCCAAAGGCTAGCTATCACGCTTGGTACGCCGGAAATCATGATTGAACTCGTCATCCCTTCCAACCCCGATCGAGATGAGAGTCTCCCAGTGTTGCAGCCACTTAGAACCACTAAATCGGCATTCAGGTCAATTGATAGAAAATCAATCGCACGTAGGCCGGCCGACTCTTCATTGCCCGCGTCATTTGACAAGGCTATCAAAGAATACAACGGGCGCGATTCATCATAGTCGACGTGAGCAGCGAGGTGTAGAATTCGATACTGCGAGGCCTCGAGACTGAAATTTGTTGTTGTTGCATCGAACCTGGACAAGACGGTAGCTGCATCACCAAAAATGGTTCTTATAGCTCCGAGCTCACGCCGAACACCTGGGTATGAGCGTGGAGGCCCTGAAACATGGCCTCCCTCGCTTATTGTATGTGTGCGTTCTCCCAATGATTGTGTTCTCTCGGACCCGACCGCATCTCCAACAGCTAAAATCAATTTCGGGGCGCAATGGACTTGATTGCGAAGGTTCAGGTCGGTGGAAGCTGATAGAGCATAGTTGATCTCATATTGGTCAATTACAAAATGGGGACGAGAGTGAGCAGAGGAGTCACTCCCGCTGGTCCATCCACTGACTAGGATTTCAAATGGCAGGTTTGATAAGACCCCATCAGGGACAATCGTCAAGCATCGGGATTCACCTGATAATAGAACTGCACGGTGAAAAATGAGTTCATACGCCTCGTGTAGTGTTTCTAGATCAAAATCAGCAATCGCCGCATTCATAACTGGTAAGCCTTTAAATCCATCCGAGTATACCCTGCTAATCCGACGCAACAACTCCTTGAGGGCGCGTTGAGTCACGTTGATCGTGTAACTGCAAATGCTGTCCTTTCGGACCACGATTACAGTCGTGGCTTTTTCTCCAACAATGTACTCGATGAATGAATGATTCGGCTGAAGATACACCTGCTGAATGTCTCTTAGCGAATGGATTGTCGGTCTTAACAGTCCATAGAGTTTATCATTATCGCCCCTAAGGGTATCAAGCATTCTTTGGAAGGCCATTTCGAGATGGTTTAGGGTGCTAAGTAGACTGAGAGTACTGTCATTGCTGTTGGACGGAACGATAGGCCGATCTCCGGATGCAATTCTGGAGTGCAATCGTATGATGTCCTTTTGCATACTCAAAAGCCGTGCCCTTCGGGGGTCAGAAGCTATCGTCGTTTTCTCAATTTGTGGTATGCTTACGAGTTTCGCAAGTGAAAGTGACTTTGCCTTTTCTGCGGCTTCGAACGCGCGATCAACTCTCCCCGATTTACATAAAAGTCTTACATATTCTTGATAGTCTGAAAGCAAATCACGATTTCCTCCGGACATTGACATGAGTCGTTCATGCCAAAGGCCCATCGATTCCGTTGCGTTTATCGATTTCTCTCGCCAAAGAACCGCTTCGCTCAAATGATGAGCCTTTTCCGCTAGTATCGAAAGTCCTCGAGCTATCGTAAGCATCGAAGTTACCTGGTTGAGTCGACACCCTCTTTCATAGCAGCATTCGAGAACCCGACGTGACCGGTCATACTCACCCTCAGCAAGGTACAACATTCCGAGATACGCCTCCGCAGACGTAACTTCCAGTTCGTATCCTTCTGCGCGTGCGAGCTGCAACTGCAGAGAGAGGTGGCGTTTCGATTTCGTATAGTCATTGAGTCTCAGGAACGCTCTCCCTAGTCGTCCGTGACTGACAGCCATACTACGTCGCCAGAGATTGTCCCTGGGAATAAGATTCGCTGCGTACGAAAAATGCTTCACAGCTTCCGAGTATTCTCCAAGTCCTTCATAGATTAATCCCAGAATGGTCTGTAATGGGTAGAGCAGGCGTAAGTCTGTTCTGAATGCATCCGACCTTCCCAAAGCCTCGATAGCGTATTCTAATGCCATGTCGTCTGATCCAAGGCTGTGAAAGGTCCAAGCGATATCCCCTAAGGCTCGAATGCCTTCCCGAACCATTCCGGTTCCTTGAGCAACCGTCTGTTTACTGTATGCTGTCTCCAACGCGTCATAGTAATCGCCTATTTCGCTGTATACCTCGAATTGTTTGCTCAGAGAAGCCAAAAGGAGTTCATCGTCCCCGACCTTTTCTGCGACGGTGGCGGCCTCCTTGGCGAGTGAGATCGCGAGCTGGTGCTCCCCCATCAAGAATTTCACGTCGGACATCCGCTTGTAGCCCCAGCCCAACCATCGCAAGTATCCGTAGGTCTTGCTGTCGTTTATGATTTCCTCGATTGTCTGCATGGCGGACTGGTACCGGTCACGATTGAAGTGACCGAAAACAACGAATGACTTCAGGAATTCCTTTCCGCTGAAATCCAACTCCTCAGAAGCATTCGCGATCAATTTACCCATCTTCCCCCCAATGGAGTCGATCTCACCGCGCAGGTAGGCGGCTGCGACCTGAGCCTGAACATAGCGGCGCTCACCCGGCCTCCGGGCGAGCGCTTCGCACAAGCATGATTTGACACGGTCATAATCTTGTCTGGTCCAATATGCAAGTGCAAGACCGTACCAGTTGTTAGGGTTCTGAGGATCACGGTGACAGAGCAGATTGAAATACCTGGTGGCAGCGTCGAGGCCTTCCAGCTTTTCATAGGCATATTCCAGTCCACGATAGCATTCCGCCGTTGTATTGCCGGCTTCAATTGCATTGTTGAAGTAGACGACGGCTGTCCGGTAGTCGTGTTTGCTGTAGAAAGCGGTACCCAGCCCGTAGTAGACAAACGGAAGCGCCGTACCGTCCTCGATTCGCGACTCGAAGAATAGAACGGCCCTGTCAATGTTCCCGGCGTACTGGGCGACTTCGGGGAGAGTCTCGTAAAGGGGGAGAAAGTCCGGATGATCCCGGATAAGGTCGATGCAGGTTGTAATGGCATCATTGTACTTTTCCTGGCCGATCATCCGGCGCAGGGCAACGTACTCGGCGTCAACTACGGAAGGCACTGCCTCTGACGCCCAGAGGAGGAGGAGAGCCGGGAGCGCGACAAGGCTGGGGCGGGACATTGGAGTTCCTGTGTCGGTCTGTTCAGGGAGTTAGTGCATTTATCCTTTCGATCATCTGCATGGCCTCTTCACTTCGCGGACCGTTGAGGGATCGGACCGTATCGAGATCGGCGATCGCCTCGTCAGGTCTGTGCAACATGAGATATCCCTTCGCCCGAAGGAGCCTCGATTCTTCCAAAAGACGGCGATTCGACGTCTGGTCAATTGCAAGTGAGAGATGCCGGAGAGCTTCTGAGACGCGCGGTCCATTGTGCGTCGGAAACAGGCTGAAGTAGCTTTGCTTCGATGCGATCAGGCACACGGCACCCGCAGTATAATGAACGTAGGGCGCGAGATCGCCGTGTGGCTCCAATCGGAGGTATCGATCGAGAAGGGTGAGCGACTTGGCATAATCGCCGTTCGTGAAACAGAGGTACGCTCCTGCGATGTCGGAATTGTCCGTACCGCGTGCATTCCACGTAAAGGCCGTTCTGTCTATGCCCGTTAGTTCGTCAAGTTTATTGGCCGAGAGCAGATTCATGCTGATGACGATCACCAGGGCGGCGACAACGCACCCAAGGGTCCCTACCGGATACAGAACTGGATGGCTGCGGAAGCTCTTAACGAAAGACCGAAAGGTGCGGACGAGAAACGGTTTCTGATGGAATGCGGGCGACATGAACATGTCGCTCTGCGGATCGGACGCTTCATTCATCAGGTCCACCACAAGGTCAAGATCTTTGGATGCTCGGGGGTCCTTCTCAATGGACTCCAACAGCCCGAGGGATTCCTCCCGGGTTAGCCTCCCGTGAGCGAAATCGACGATCATGCTGGTCTGAATTCTCTCAGCCATCGGATTCGCGCGCTCCCGTCTGTGAGTGAAGTGGTATCCATAAGCAGCACAGCTCAAAATCCGCTGCGGTGGAGCTTCTTCCTTATCTTCTTGAGGATGGCATCTTCCCTGCTCTTGACAGTCGAAATCGGCATGTCCAGAAACTCACCGACCTGGGCAAGTGTGAAGCCGGAAAAGAACCGCATCTTGAGTATGTTGAAATCCTTTCGGGAAAGGCTGCTCACGGCTGCGCAAAGAGATTCCCTGAGCGTGACTTCGTCTCCGGAATACTCATCCGGATGGATTGCGAACCGGATTTCCGTGTCCTCCTGCCAGGCCGTCTTCTTGCCATTGCGGGCTCTGACGACTTTCACTCTGTTGAAGACACTCTTTGCGACATAATTCCTGACGTGATCGAGAGATTCAAATTCCCGTTTCGGCTCGCACAGTATACCAGTGATAATCGACTGCACGACGTCCTTGGATTCATCCTCGGATAGTCCAGAGGTTTTTGCCAGGTTCGTCCATAATCCGAAATACTTGCGATAGGCGACGGTCCACATCGCCCTGGCCGCAGGCTGAGGCTCTGGAACCCTCGTAGGAGGCTTGTCAGACATGCTTGCCACTCTTTTTGCCGGTTCCGGGATCGAGAGCCTTCAGGAAGTTCCTGTGCACGTGGACGTTGCGGGATGATACGTAAGAGTTTTTCCACAAACAACGCTGCAATCCGTCCGCACAGGGCTATGATGACGGCCTTGACATTCGTCCCTCATTTTGTTATGATTAATAGATAATATACCTGTCCCTCCAACCTCGGCAAAGGCTATCGAAGCGTTGGTACTTATATTTACAGTTCACTTATAAGTCTCACCAACGTTTCCGATGCATCTCATTCCCCGACAACTCACGCCAACGCGCCATCCGGATTGGTTTGGCGATTCCCGGTTCGCAGGCTTCCCGAGGATCTCTTCCCTCTTGTGTGCACGTCTCTCTTCATTGCTGGCTGCGATGTTTCTCCTGGCCCTGATCAGCGGCTGCACAAAGGAATCAGGGGGAGTAATCGATCCGTCGGGAATTCCCCCTTTCGTGGGGTCGGTAGCCGTTTCTCCTGACACGATCAGAATGAAGTCCCTGCCTCTGTTTAATGGAACCCTCACGGTGACGGTCCGTGCCCAGGCGCGAATCCTCCGCCAGGCGGGATCGGCCTATATCGCAGGCGTGAACGCAAGTCTGATCGCCTCGGGAGCAACTGACCCAGTGCTCACTGTCGCATTGCACGATGACGGCTCCTCGCCGGACTCAGTCGCGGGAGACGGAGTCTACTCAGCTCTCATCCAGTTTACGATTCCCCGGTCCGCCTCGGGAGTCTATATCCTGAAGGTTGTGGCTACTGACATTCAAGGGTTTGTGAGTAACTCCGTGGAGGCCCCGCTATTCATGGTCAGGGACAGCCACGCCCCCGTCTTATCGAATCTGGCAGCACCGGACAGTGTCTTGCTCACCGTCGGAGAGACCGCAACGATCCCATTGTCCATCAAAGCCACGGATCCTGACGGCCAGGCTGATATCAGTCAGGTGTACTTTTTGAGCCTCGATTCCAGCAATCCCACTGATAAGGTCTTAATGTATAACGACGGTTCAGCCCCCGGCTCTGTCCCTGGCGACAGCATCTATTCGAGAACTGTCCAGGCGCCGGGCACCTCAGCGCGAAAGACATACAGATTTGCATTCCAGGCCGTCAACAACTTCGGCGATACGAGTGCGACGATTCTCCACAGTATCACATTACACTGAGACATGAAGCGATTTCCTCTAATAGTAATAGTCGCTCCCCTCCTGTTTTTGCGACTCTTTTATTCCGAGGGACATGCTCAGGCGCGCCTACTTTCGACCCCCTCTCTTGGGGCAAAAGCCGACATTGTCCTGTCTCAAATCCCAAGCAATACTGTCTCCCAGACCATGATTAGGGGGAACCTGGTGTGGATCGGGACGGGAAAGGGTGTTGCACGCTCATCCGACGGAGGGCGGACCTTCGTAAGTTATCGCAATGTTCCTCAGTTCGCCAGGCCCGGAATTTTTGCGATGGATGTGAAAGGGGACACAATCTGGTGCGCGACGGGGTATGTTGAGGAAACCTCCGTTGCAGGAAACGTACAGACCGGAACCGGTTATGCATACTCGTTCGACAACGGAGGGAGCTGGCACTCTGCACCCCAGCCGCTCGATAGCCAGGCCGACACGGCTGTCGCCTATGGGTCGAATATCATCCATTTCCTACCCATTACGGTCCCTGAACAAAACGTGACATTCCGCCTGGACGTGACCGACAGCGCCGTCTGGATAGCGAGCTGGTCGAGCGGATTGCGCAAGTCGACAGACAACGGTGCAACGTGGAAGCGCATCGTCCTCCCTTCGGATACGCTGAGCAGCATCTCGCCGAATGACGCGCTCTCCGGGTATGTCGTCGACCCGCGCGTGAGCAACAATTTTCTTCTCTTCTCTGTCTTCGTGCAGAGCCCTTCAGTTGTCTGGGCCGGGAGTGCAGGCGGGATTAACCGGTCGCTGGATGGTGGGCTGAGCTGGGCGAAATTCACCGCCACCAATGAAGTGAATCACGTTCTCGCAAACTGGGTCGTTGCGATCAGGGGTCAGCGGCGCGCATCCGGCACAAGGATTTGGACCGCAAACTGGCCGGCGGCATCTGCAAGCGAAACCTACTCTGTGAGCTTCACTGACGACTCAGGGATGACCTGGAAGAACTCGCTGGTTGGCGTCAAAGCCTATGACTTTGCCTTTAAAGACTCTCTCGTGTACGTCGCCACCGACCAGGGACTCTTCCGCTCATCAAACGCGGGAGTCTCGTGGGTGATGTCAGGGTCCATTGTCGATCCGGCACGGGGGAACGAAATTACGTCCCCCGCATTTTATGCTGTCAGCGTCATGGGGGACACGGTCTATGGCGGGAATGCAGACGGTCTGGTGAAGACTGTGGACAACGGAACGAACCCTTTCGGCGCGAGGTGGGATGTGCTCCGCACGAGCCAGCCGGTCGGGACCCTTTCAGCGACATATTCCTACCCGAACCCCTTCTCCCCGAAGCACGAGATCGTGCGGTTTCATTACAAAATCAGCCAGCCGTCTGCGACCGTTACGATCGAGGTTTTTGACTTCGGTATGAACAGGATTAAGACTGTCCTGCGCGACGCGCCACGGGGCGGTGCACAGGAACGCGACGAGATCTGGGATGGACGCGACGAAACAGGATCGCTGGTTCTCAACGGGGTCTATTTTTACAGGGTCACAATAAGTGGCGGCGACCCTGCATGGGGGAAAGTGATGGTCATCCAATGACACGTCGCTCCAATTCATGGATGACCGTCCTGATCCTCATCGGCTCCACCTCATTCGCCCAGATCGGTGGGGCGCCGGGCGCATACAGCCGGATGGGATTTGGTGCCAGAGGCCTGGGGATGGGAAACGCGATGACGGCCGTCGTGTCGGGAGATGTCATCGGATATTACAACCCCGCCGTCATCCCTCTCGCCGAATACCGGAATGCCTCGGGATCATTCGGCCTTCTGAGTCTCGACAGGACTCTCAATTACATCAGTTTCACGCAGACACTGCCTCCTGACGCGGGAGTCTCTGCCGGACTCATCAATGCAGGAGTCAGCAACATCGACGGTCGAGATGCCGACGGCGAGCAGACCGGTCCGTTGAAAACTTCCGAGGATCAGGTGTTCCTTGGGTTCGGCCTCAAGTTCAGGAGCGGGTTCAGCTTCGGCCTGAATCTCAAGATCCTCTATTACCACCTGTATACGGACTTTACCTCGGTGACCGCGGGACTGGATTTCGGCGTACTCTATCGCGTAGACAATGCGCTCACCCTCGGGCTCACCGTCAAGGACGTCAATTCAAAATACAAGTGGGATTCGACCCCCCTGTACGCCGAGCAGGGGACGACATCCCAGGACAATTTTCCTCTGCTCATCACCGGCGGAATCGCCTATATGCTCCCCGACAGCATCGGGCTGGTCTCGGCGGACATTGAGTTCAGCAACGTCCAGACACGGATGCTTCGCGTCGGAGCCGAGGTTCCCATTATACGTGAAGTGACGCTCCGCGCCGGTGTGGACCGTATTGACCTGAAGGAGAAAGGCATGGGGGTGAGCCCCGCCTTCGGCTTCACGATCGCAAGGGGATTTCAGGGATGGACCCCTTCAATCACGTATGTCTACATCATGGAGCCATTTGCACCGACGGGGATGCACTTGATATCACTCGGTGTCATTTTCTGATCAATGGACCTTTAACGCAATGCGGAAAATAGCAGGCGCGATTGCCGGGATGCTCCTCATCGTAAGCGTCCCCCATCTTTTTGCCCAGCCCGGCCAGTCCGGGATGGCCTTTCTCAAGCTGGGGGTTTCCGGCCGCGGGACCGCGATGGCCGATGCGGGGAGCGCGATCGTATCGGGGGCGCCGGCAACCTATTACAATCCTGCCGGTCTGATCCCCGGGGGAGAGTCCCAGGCGGCCTCTCAACTCATGTTCATGCACAGGGAGTGGATCCAGGACACGAGGATGGAGTTCCTCGGGGCATCCATCGCTCTCGACGACGACAATGCGCTGGGGGCAGCGATCAACAGCACGACGGTTTCAGATATCGAGATAAGGACAAGGCCGGGCCCGGCCGACGGGACATTCACCTCCCGGGAATTTTCTGTCGGTCTGTCGTATGCGCATCGCTTCACCACCGACCTTCGCATCGGGGTGACGGGGAAATTTCTCTACCAGAAAATATTCGTGGATGAAGGTTCCGGATATGCCGCCGACCTTGGTGCGATCTGGAAATCGCCGCTGGACAGCCTCACGATCGGTGCGGCGCTGTGCAACCTGGGCTCGATGGGCGTGCTGCGCAGTGAAAAGACGACCCTCCCCTCCCTGCTCCGTGTCGGACCGGCATACAGTCTCCGCCTCGGTCAGGATCAAATCGAGGCAACCCTCGCCGCTGATTTTGTCCGGATCTTTCCCGAACAGAGAAACTATCTCAATACCGGGGCTGAACTGAGGTTTAATTCGTTTGTCGCCGCGCGTGGAGGCTACCAGTTCGGATCTGAAGGGAGGGGGATGACGCTGGGGGTGGGGATATCGTACGGGATGCTCGTCCTGGATTACGCTTTCGCGAAGATCTCTGCCGATCTCGGTGACGCCCACACAATCTCTCTCGCCCTCAACCTGTAGTCCTTCCTCAGATCAAGGGGGCTGTGAGACGCCTCAGATCTGCGTGATCGTCAGCTCCGCCTGGAAACAACCGGGTTTTTCCGTTTTGTTCCCACGTACAATTCAACCTCCCGGACGATTCTGTCCAGATCAATCATCTGGATGCACTCGAGATCATACGGGCACGTGCGCTTCCAGCAGGGAGAGCAGGCGAGCCCCACCGGGATCAATTTCACTCCCCGTCCGAAAAGATCGATTTCAGCAGGACAACTGACGCCGAACCAGACGATCACGTGCTTTCTGAGACCGATGGCCGCGTGCATCCCGAACGAATCCCCCGTAATGACGACGTCGCAGAGATTTTCATAGCAGAGCCCGCGACGGAGACCTTCGGTGGTCGGCGTGTTGAGCACTGCCCCGCCGGCCCGGCGTGCAATTTCCGCGTTCCTGATGGTGTCTTCCGCACCCCCGACCAGGAGCAGCTTGAGACCGTGGATTGACGCAAGGCGCTGGATGAGGGCAACATGCTGCTCTATCGTCATCTTCTTGTTGGGATAGAGCTCCGAACACCCCGTGTTGAACCCCACGATGACGTCTCCCGGCCCGGCAAGGCCGTGTTCCGCCGCGTACCGCCTGCAGAATGCCTGCTCCTCCTCTGTCAGGGGAAGTATGTACTCATCCCCCTGATACGTGAGCCTGAACTGCTCACACTGCAGTTCTGAGACCGTCTTCCGGTTTTCGCGGAATTTCAGTTCGTCGTCGAGGCCCAGCCGGTAATTGGCATATGCGTCCTTCGTGAAGGGGATGATCTGTCCGTCGGCGTTCATCCCGAAACCGAGCCTTGACTTTCCCCTGACCGACATCGCCAGGGAGCCCGATCGCCTCGATTTGTCGACGTTCATGATGACGTCGAATGTCATCTGCTGGAGGATCAGCCAATTCTCCGGCTCCCAGGTAAGGATCCTGTCCACCAGAGGATTATGTTGCAGGAGAGAGGCGGTCCGCTTTTCGGTGATCCATGTGATCGTGCTTTCCGGGTACTTCCGCTTTATCGCCGGGAGAATACTCGTGGTCGCGATGACGTTCCCCATTGCATCGAGATTGATCAAAAGAATCCTTCTCCCGATCGGATCCCAATCCACGCATTTCTCATGACATCGGGTTCCCGGGAAGCACGGTTTGTAACCCGTGAAGTGTTTGCAGCGGGGGGGCACGATCCGTGGGGGGGGTGTCCTGCGGCGGGCGGTCTTTTTTTTCTTCATGGTGTGATCCGGTTCTTGGCAAGGAGCTGACGCACGCCCTGGAGCACGGTCTCAACGCCTAGCCCGAGCATGCACGGATGACCTATCGGGCAGGACGTCAGATTGCAGCCGAGGCACTCCAGCCCTTCGTTTCGGACGACGACGTGGTTATCGCCATAAGGACCCTGAAGCAGCGGGTCAGTGGGGCCGTAGATCCCGAGCACAGGCGTCCCGACAGCCGCCGCGATGTGCATTGGTCCGGAATCGTTTGTGACGACGATCGAACATCTCTTGAGCAGTGCTCCGAGCTGGCGGAGCGTCGTGGCCGGGGGGATGAACGCCTCGCGGCTCATCGACTTTCTGATCTTTTCGGCTTCCCACAACTCGCCCGGCCCCCAAGGGAGAACGATCAGAGCCCTGTATTCCTCCACCAGCCTGTCCGCCAGCGCCGCGAACCGGTCGAGGCCCCAGCGTTTCGTATACCAGCCTCCCCCGCTGTTGATGCACACGACAAATGCTCCGCGGACGAATCCCGGTTGCATAAATGAATCAACGTAGCGCACATCATCGTCGTCGAAGGAAAAGTAGATACTGCGGTCCTGAATTGCAACGCCAAGTGCCGCGAGGGCATCGAGGTTGAACTGCGTGTTGTGGACGCTGTCCCCCCTCGGCTCGGCCACAATGTTGTAGGCGTACGTCCGTCCCCGGAATCGGAATCCCACCCTTTGACCGGCCCCGCTCAAGCGCGTCAGCAACGCCGTCCGAGGATTCCCAAAGAGATCGATAACCACGTCGTATCGTCCGCGCCGGACGAGTCGGATAAGTCCGAGCCCGCTCATCGACCCCTTGTCATACACCAGCACATCATCGACGTACGGGTTTCCCTTCAGGACTTCGAGACTCGGGCTCTCCGTGAGATAGTGTATCTTCGCAAAGGGGTACGCAAGCCGGAGGTTTTTCGTCACAACTGTCGAAAGGATGACATCGCCCACGGCGCGGAGTTTGATAACGAGTATGCGTTGAACCGGCCGGGCGCCGGCGGAGGTGGTCATGGTCAGACGTTGTCGAGGAGCATAAAGTCGTGGTCGGCGCGTGAGGGAGCACGACGGAGGGGCTTCGGGGCGGTTTTTCCCTCGATTCTCCTCTCAAATGTGCAGAGAGCGTACAGGGGACACACCCCGCAACGGGGATTCGAAGAACGGCACACTGTGCGGCCAAACCTGATGAGATTCGTATGAAACGAGTGACCCTTTCCGCGCGGGACGAGATCCTTCATGGCGGCGTACGTCCGTTCCGGGTTCTTTGTTTCCGGGGCAAGTCCCAGTCGCGTGCAGAGGCGGTGGACATGCACATCAACAGGGAACACGTCCCGACCGAGAGAGAACAGGAGCACGCACGCGGCGGTTTTCGCACCGACTCCTTTCAATCCGGTGAGCTCCCCTATTATCCGGTCATTGGACTTCCTCCTGAGCGGGCTCAGGTCGTATTTTCCATACCGGCGCAGGACGGCTGCGAGGGTCTCCCTGATCCGCGCGCTCTTCTGGTTCGCCATGCCTCCCGTGCGAATCGCCGAACGGACGGCGGCAGGCCTCGCGCCCGCAACGAGCTCCCATGTAGGATATCGCCGCCTGAGTTCGGTATACGACCGGTGACTATTCTTGTCGTTGGTATTCTGCGAGAGGATGGTGGCAACCAGCATGTCGAGGGGTTCAGGGAGAGGCATGCGCCGGTCCGGGACGCCGAGGTGCTGTTCCAGCAGTCGGGCGATGCGGGCGGTCTTTCTCCTCAGCGCCGCCAACGGGAGTCTCCGGAGTTTCGGATCAGTTGAACGGGACATCGAACTCCCCCCCCTTTGCCGGCGATCCAAAGAATTCCACATGCAGACGGAGGAGCGCTTCCTCCAGGGAACGCCTCTCCACGACAACCGTCATGTTAAGGCCGGACGCACCATAGGCGACCAGCGACGTCTTCAGACCGGTAAGGGCGCCAAAGACTCGACCGGCAAAACCGGCCCATTCCCTCAACCCGCTGCCGACGATACAGAGGCTGGCTTGCCCGGGGAAGACGGCAACCTGCCCGACTTCTTCAAGCCGGGGGATCACGGTGGAGCTCTCGTACGCCCCGGCAATGGCAAATGCGATCCTGTACTCGGAGGTTGTGACGGATCGTACGTCGATCTCCGAGCGGGAGAGAACGCTGAACACTCCCTCCCAGAAGAGGTACTGGTTCGTTCGCTTTCGGGGAGAGACGGAGATGACAGTCACGTCCGCCGAGAACGAGATGGATTTCACCGCCTGTACGCCGGCCGGTGCCGCTCCCCGCTGATCGATGAGCGTGCCTGTCCCCTCCTTCCTCCGGGAGTTGCGGATTTCGACCGGTATATTCTTGTCCAGGAGTGGAAGCATCGTGTTCGGGTGAAGGACCTTTGCGCCGAAGTACGAAAGTTCGAACGCTTCATCGAATGACATGCGTCTGACCTTCCGTACGTCGGGGACCATCCGCGGGTCGGCGGTGAGTATTCCGTCCACATCGGTCCATATTTGAACCCGGTCTGCGTCCATTGCCGCGCCGATGATCGCCGCGCTGAAGTCCGAACTTTCCCGTCCCATGGTTGTGTACGCGCCCGAGGCCGTCACCCCGATAAACCCTTGTGTAACAGGCACTTGCCGGCGCTCAAGTAGGGGGACGACCACCCGTGCGAGGTTCGATGTCACAGCGTCCATGACCGGCAATGCTTTCCCGAAGTTGCTGTCGGTGAGCATGAATTCCTTAGCGTCGACCCAGACTGCATCCACTCCGCTCTCCTGCAGACCCGCCGCAATAATGCGCGACGAAAACCGTTCGCCGTACGAGCAGACGGCATCCATCGTCCGCGGGGTCAGTTCGCGCAGGATGGCGAGTCCATGGAGGAGCGTCGTCAGTTCTTTGATGTATCCGCTGAATGCGCCGGTTACGATTCCGGCACGCGAGCTATCTTTGACGAGGGCATCCACGAGGGCGAGGTGCCTGGCGTAAAACCGGGTGACGATTGCTTCTCCCGTTGCAGCGTCGCCTGACGCGGCGGTGCGTGCAGATTCTTCGAGGTCGTTTGTTGCGTTTGCGATCGCCGAGATTACGACGACGGGACGTTCGGCAAGGTGGGAGGTAATAATCCGGAGAACGTTGGCCATTGCATCGGCATCCCGGTTCGAGGTGCCGCCAAACTTCATGACGATCATGACTGTCGGAGGGCTGGAAATGACAAACCCGTCTCTGGAATGACCAGAGACGGGTTCAGGTTATGCCCGCTTAGTTCTGGGGCTTGTCGTGCTTTTCCCGGCCTTCTGCCGGATAATCAGCATGCCGGGGATGATCGGCAGGCGGCGCGGCTGAATCCTTCATCAGGACCTTCCTGCTCAACTTGTACCGTCCCTGATCGTCCTGGTCGATGATCTTGACGTCGAACTTGTCTCCGACCTTCACGACGTCTGAAGGCTTCTCCACGCGCTTGACGTCGAGCTGGGAGACATGAACGAGCCCTTCTTTTCCCGGAAGGAACTCGACGAATGCACCGAAGTCCATCACCTTTTTCACCGTCGCGTGATAGACCTTCCCGACTTCAGGCACCTCTGCGATTTTCTTGATTGCATAGATCGCCTTGTCGGCCGAGTCCTGCGACGTCGCGGCCACGACGACCGTTCCGTCGTCATCCACGTTGATCTCGGCGCCGCTCTCTGCGACAATTGCCCGTATGTTTTTGCCCCCGGGTCCGATGAGTGCACCGATGAGATCGATGGGGATCTTGAACGAGGTGAGGCGAGGCGCGAACGGGGAGAGATCTGCCCGCGGCTGTGCAAGCACCTCCTCCATTTTTTTCAGGATGTGCAGCCGGCCTTCCCTGGCCTGCTCCAGCGCCTGCCGCATAATCTCGAGCGAGATCCCGCGTATCTTGATGTCCATCTGGAAGGCGGAGATCCCGTCACGTGTCCCGGCCACCTTGAAGTCCATATCCCCGAGGTGATCCTCGTTGCCGAGTATGTCACTGAGTACTGCGACCCTGTCCCCTTCCTTGACGAGGCCCATGGCGATTCCGGCGACGGGTCTGATGAGGGGGGCCCCGCCGTCGAGGAGGGCAAGGGTCGCTGCGCAAACGGTGGCCATGGACGAGGATCCGTTGGACTCCAGTATGTCGGAGACGAGCCGGACCGTGTAAGGGAAATCAGGCTGCGGGGGCATCAGTTTCTTGATTGAGCGCTCGGCCAGGTTGCCATGGCCGATCTCCCGCCGGCCTGTCGTCCCCAGCCGGCCGACCTCGCCCACGGAGAACGGGGGAAAATTGTAGTGGAGCATGAAACGCTTCGTGGAATCGGGGAGCAGGCCGTCGATCACCTGCTCGTCCATCTTCGTCCCGAGCGTCAGTGTGGTGAGGCTCTGTGTCTCGCCGCGCTGGAAGAGCGCGGACCCGTGTGTCCGGGGGAGCAGCCCGACTTCAATTGCGATGGGCCGGATATCCTTGAGGCCGCGGCCGTCCAGCCGCCTCCCCTTCTCCAGTATCATCTCCCGCATCGCCACGTATTCCATGTCGTGGATCACTCCGCTGATCTGCTTCTCGTGTTCGGGATATTTCTCTGCCAGGGAGTCCTGCGCCTTCCGTTGGATCGCTTCGGTCCGCTCCGCGCGTTCCTCCTTGAGCATTGGTGTTTCCGCCAGGGTGGTGATTTCTCCACCCACCGCCGCCCTGACGTCATTGACGAGATCATCTTTCGCTTCAGGTGTAGGAGCCTGTCGTTTGGGACGCCCCACCTCCTGCGCCAGCTCGATCTGAACGCGGCACATCTGCTTGATATAGCCGTGCGCAAACTCAAGTGCCGCAAGCATGTCCTTTTCGCTGATCTCCTGCCCATCGCCCTCGACCATGACGATCGAGTCCTCGGTCCCGGCCACCGTCACGTCCATATCGCTCCCCTGGAGCGAGGTAAACGTCGGATTGATGATCATCGATCCATCGACCCTTCCGACGCGCACTTCCGCGATCGGACCTTCGAAGGGGATATCGGAGATCATCAGGGCTGCGGAAGCCGCCACGGCGCCCACCACATCGCCGTCGTGCTCCTGGTCCGACGAGTACACGGTGACGATGACCTGCGTCTCGCACTTGAACCAGTCAGGGAACATGGGTCGGATGGGACGGTCGATCAGGCGGGAGGAGAGTACTTCCTTCTCCGACGGGCGTGCCTCGCGCTTAAAAAAACCGCCGGGGATCTTCCCCGCAGAAGCAAACTTTTCCCTGTATTCCACCTGGAGCGGGAAGTAATCCAGTCTGTCGTTCTCTTCCTTGCTCGCGACGACGGTCGCCAGGACCATCGTGTCGCCGAACCGTGCCATAACCGCGCCGTCGGCTTGTTTTGCAAACCTTCCCGTTTCCAGGGAGAAGATCTTTCCCCCGAGGTTTATTTCTTTCGTGACCTTCATTGTAGTATCGCTTTCCTTCAAACAATATACCTGCGCGCGCACACGTCCCTAGTGACGTCGTGCCGCGGCAGCGTCCTACTTCCGGATCTGGAGCTCGGCAATGATCTTGCGGTACCGCTCGACGTTTTTCTCCTGGAGATAGTCCAGGAGGCGGCGGCGCTTGCCGACCATCTTGAGCAGGCCGACGCGGGAATGATGGTCCTTCTTGAACTTCTCGAAGTGCGGCGTCAGGTCGTTGATCCTGGCCGTCAGGAGGGCGATCTGAACTTCGGGCGTGCCTGTGTCCATCCCGCTCTTTCCGAACTTCGTGACGATGTCGGCTTTCTGTTCTTTGGTGATTGCCATTGTGCTGCTCCTTCGTGTCTCTGAAGATATATCGTTGTTTAAGTAGTTACCCGATTCCCGGACGCTGCAGTGAGGTCTGCCGGGCCTCTTCCTTGTCCCTTCCGAGTTGTTCGACGAGGTCAGACAGAGAGTCGAACTTCTTCTCGTCGCGCAGGCGGCGAAGGAACGAGACCGCGACCTGCTCACCATAAATGTCCCTGTCGAAATCGAACAGGTGCACTTCTAGTGTCTCAGCGGGGACCGTCGACACGGTGGGACGTAACCCGATGTTCATCATCCCGTGGCGCTGTTCATTGCCGACACGGACGCCGACCGCGTAGACCCCGTGTGCCGGAACGATCTTTGATGCCGGCGGGCGGATGTTCGCGGTCGGGAACCCGATCGTTGTGCCCCTTCCGTCTCCCCGGACCACGGTGCCGCTGAAGGAGTACGGGCGTCCCAGGAACTTTGCAGCCCTGTCCACGTCCCCCGCAGCGAGCGCCTGCCGTATGCCTGTGCTGCTGACCGTTTCCCCCTCCACCGTGAACGGGTGAACGGCAAAGACTGAGAAGTCAAATGCTTTCCCCATTTTCAGCAGCTCGTTGATCCCGGCAGCCCTGTCCCGCCCGAACATATGGTCGTAGCCGACGATCACTTCGTCCACGCCCGTGCCGTCGATGATGTAGGTGCGGTAGAAATCCTCCGGGCTGATCCGCGAAAATGGATACGTGAACTCAAGCACAAGAAGAATATCCACGCCCAGCATCCCGATGAGCTCGACCCGCTCCCCGATCGTCGACAGCAGTTCTACGGGACCCGGGGGCGGGCCCACCACCTGTTTGGGATGCGGATCGAACGTCACGACGACGCTCCGCCCCTCCCGCATCTTCGCCCGGCTGACGACTTCCCGGATGATCTCCGCGTGGGCCCGGTGCACGCCGTCAAACGTGCCCACGGTGACCACGGAACCCGCGTCACGGCCGGCCTCTTTCACGGAATGCGCGACAATCATGAGGGGTCCGACTCCAGCATGGTCCTGTACGCCGTGAGCTCCTCGATCGTCACTGCATCCTCGAGCCGGTACGGGCCGATCCTTGTCCGCTCGAGCGCCGACAGGTAGGCCCCGCAGCCGAGCTGCTCTCCCATCTCATGCACGAGGCTCCGGACATACGTCCCTTTCGAACATGTAACGCTGAAGCGGACAACCGGTACGCGGACAAGCAGCGGCACGATGGAGTGGATCACGATCTCCCGGGGGTGTCGCTTCACCTCCACACCCTCCCTGGCATACCTGTACAGTCGTCTCCCCTTCACACTGACGGCGGACCACATCGGCGGAACCTGGAGCCGGGGGCCGGTAAATTCCGCCAGTACGGCGCGGACCCGGTCTTCATCGATCCCTTCCGTGCTTCTCGTCTCGAGAACAGGAGTGGCGGCGTCGTATGAGTCCGTCCGTCCCCCCAGGGTCATCTCCGCTTCATATTCCTTCTCAAGTCCGACGAACTCCGCGAGGGTCTTCGTCTTTTTCCCGGTGCACACGATCAGGAGCCCCGTTGCAAGGGGATCGAGCGTGCCGGCATGTCCCACCTTTTTTACGCCGAACAGCCGGCTGATCTTGTGAACGACATCGAAAGACGTCCAGCCCGCCGGTTTGCGCACAAGCAAAAGCTCGCCTTCCGCGAAGTGGAGCTCACGGCTCAGTTCCATCGTGAATTTTCTTGATCAGCGTGTTGATCCGGTCAACATGGTCAAGCGTGTCGTCCAGATAGAACTGCAGCGCCGGGGTGAATTTCATCCGGAGGTGCGAGCCCACCTCGCGGCGCATGCTCGCTCTGTCCCGCTCCAGGAGAGCCATTGTCGCCCTTTGGGCGGCGGGACCGCCGAAAACACTGAAGTACACCTTCGCGATCTTCAGGTCGGGGGTCATTTTCACGTCCGTCACAGTGGTGAAACCGTGCGACGGGTCGCGGTACTCGCGGCTCAATATCGCGCCGATCTCTTCCTTGACAAGGGAAGCGACGCGCTCGGTGCGTATGGACATTACAGTTTCCTTTTGGCCTCAACGATCCGGAAGGCCTCGACGATATCGCTCACCTTGATGTCGTTGAAGTTCTCGAGCCCGAGGCCGCACTCGAACCCGGCCTCGACTTCGCGCACGTCGTCCTTGAAGCGTTTGAGCGAGGAGATCGATCCCTCGAACACCTGTATCCCGTCGCGAATGAGTCTGACCCGGTTGTTGCGCATGATTTTGCCGTCCTGCACATGGCAGCCTGCGATGTTGCCCACCTTCGGGACCTTGAATACCTCACGGACTTCCATCGTGCCGACGATCTCTTCCTTCCGCTCGGGAGCCAGGAGCCCTTCCAGGGCCTTGTGGATGTGGTCGATGGCGTCGTAGATGATGTTGTACGTGCGGATCTCGACCTTTTCCTTCTCCGCAAGGCGGCGTGCATTGAGGTTCGGCCGGACCCGGAAGCCGATGATGACGGCGCCGGATGCCGCTGCAAGGATGATGTCCGATTCGGAGATCATCCCGACGCCGCTGTGGATGACGCGGAGTTTGACCTCCTTGTGCTCGATCTTCATGAGCGAATCGGAGAGCGCCTCCACGGAGCCGTCGACATCCCCTTTGACGATCACATTGAGCTCGCGGACCTGGCCTTCCTTGATTTGCTGGGAAATATCGTCCAGCGTGGTCAGATGGATCTGCCGGAAGTCCTGCTCGCGCTTGAGCTGCTGACGTTTCAGGCTTATTTCGCGCGCCTCGCGGTCGGTCGCCATGACGAGGAACGAATCCCCCGCCTGCGGGAATCCGTCCAGCCCCGTGAGCTGCACCGGCGTCGAGGGCCCCGCCGCTTCCAGGCGATTGCCGCGTTCGTCGAACATGGCGCGTACCTTGCCGCTGAAGATCCCTGCGAGGAAGGGATCGCCCACGCGAAGCGTCCCTTTCTGGACGAGCACCGTTGCAGTGATGCCCTTCCCCTTGTCGAGCTGCGCTTCGACGATCGTCCCGAGAGCAAGCCTCCCGGGATTCGATTTCAAATCGAGCACATCGGCCTCAAGACCGATCTTCTCGAGCAGCACGTCCACGTTCTTCCCGGTCCGTGCGGAGAGTTCGACGCACTGGTATTTCCCGCCCCATTCTTCCACGAGGATGTTTTTCTCGGCGAGTTGCTGGCGGATCCGGTCGACGTTGGCTTCGGGTTTGTCGATCTTGTTGATGGCGATGATGATCGGCACTCCCGCGGCCAGCGCGTGGCTGATGGCCTCCAGCGTCTGAGGCATCACACTGTCATCCGCAGCGACGACGAGAACGACGATATCCGTGATCTGGGCGCCGCGCGCACGCATGGCGGTGAACGCCTCGTGCCCCGGGGTATCCAGGAATGTGATAACTCTGCCGCTGGCAGTCTTTACATTGTACGCGCCAATGTGCTGGGTGATCCCCCCGGATTCCCCCGCGACGACGTTTGAACGGCGGATGAAATCGAGGAGCGATGTCTTCCCGTGATCGACGTGCCCCATGATTGTGACCACCGGGGGACGTCGGACGAGATCCTCCGGGCGGTCTTCTCCGACGGTGCGGACCTCTTCTTCCGTCACCTCTTCGTAGAAGCTGATGGCGAATCCGAACTCGTCCGCAACCAGGGTGATGGTATCCCTGTCCAGACGCTGGTTGATCGAGACCATGATCCCCAGCTCCATGCATTTCTTGATGACATCCGCGACGTTGACGTGCATCAGGTTGGCGAGATCGTTCACCGAGACGAACTCGGTGACGCGGAGCTTCCCCTCCTCTTTCTGGGCCTCTTCTGCAAGGCGGGCCACTTCCTCTTCGCGCTCCTTCTTTTTCCGTTTCTTCAGCACGGCGCGCCCGGTTGCGGGGGTGTCGTCCATGGCCGCGAATGTCCGCCGGATTGCGTCCTTGACTTCGGCCTGGTCTATTTCCTTGTGACGGATCTTTTTCTTCTTTTTCTTCTTCCGATCGAGGTCGTCGACCTCGGCTGTTTTTGTCTCCGGTACGTCTTCCCGGACCTTTTTCTTCTTCTTTTTCCTCTTGTGCTCGTCGGATTCAGCGGTGGCGGGCGCAGCCGCCGGAGTGCCGGGCTTCTGGGCCCGGGCCGGAGGCCTCGGCGGCCTGCTAAGTTCCATCCTCCCCTTTATGGTGAGGCCGACCTTCGTGCGTCGTTCCTTTTCCAGGGGGGAGAGGAGATCTTCCCCCTTCGGCTTTCGGGATTCGACATTCTCTTTCGCCGGAACAGGTTCTGCGGGGGGCGCCACGGCCTCGATCGGCGCCGGAGGCACAGTCTGCTCGAGGACCTCCGCGTCAACCCGGACAGGCACGGCCTCTTCTTCGGTCACCGGGACTTCGTCGGGAGGGGGAGTACCCGCAGGAGGAGGCTCATGAGAGGACGGCGGAGGCGGAGGAGCGGGGGCTTCAGCCGCTTCTTCCACTCTCCTCTCAGCCCTTTTCTTGGTCTCCCGGATCTCGGCGATCTTCCGCTGGTGTTTCTCCGCGACGTCTTTTTCTTTCTTGAAGTGGACGAGGATGTCCTTCATCATGTCCTCGTCGAGAGAGGACATGTGGCTCTTGACCTCGTGCCCCTTCTTTCGCAGGAATTCAATCAGCGTCTCGTGCGAGAGGTTGAGCTCGGTCGCCACCTTGTACAGCTTTTTCTTTCTTTCTGCAGTTTCTGCCATGAGTACCCTTTGTTCAATCGTCAGAGGAAAAGCATCGACACGGGAACGCTAGTCTTTCGCCGGTTCCTCCTTCGATGCTTCCGCAGTCCCCTGATCCGGTCCGGGCGTCTCTGCTGCAGGCGCCTCCGTTATTGGGGGCGTTGCCGGCAGAGAGGCCTCCGCCGCCGGTGCGTCCGCCGCCGGTCCATCCGCGGCCGGTGCGTCCGCGGCCGGTGCGTCCGCGGCCGCCGCCTCCGGGGTCTCTTCTTCCTCTTCCTCCTCCTCTTCCTCCTCCTCATCTTCGTCCACTTCCGCCTCTTCGAGGTCCCGCTTCATCATTTCCCGCAGCTCCAGTATCTTCTCCTCGGTCAGTCCCTCGATCGCCAGCAGCGTGTCGAGCTTGGCGGTAATGACGTCCTTCGCGGTCTCCAGTCCCGCGTCGATCATCTTGAGGTATAGCTCTTCGCCCAGTTCTTCTTTGAAGTCGACGAGCTCGATGTCGTACTCGTCCTCTCCTCCCTCCTTGATCAGGTTGATCTCGTAACCGGTCAGCTTCGACGCCAGGCGAATGTTCTGGCCGTTTCGTCCGATCGCAAGAGAAACCTGATCAGCGGCGACCAGCACGTTCGCGGTTTTCGCCTCGTCGTTGAGCTCGATGGTTTTGAGCTTTGCGGGCGCCAGCGCCCGCTGGATGAACACTTCCGGCTGTTCGCTGAAGTTGATGACGTCGATGTTCTCGTTGTTGAGTTCACGGACGATCGTATGGATCCGGACCCCCTTCATGCCGACACATGCTCCCACGGCGTCGATACGGTCGTCATGTGACTCGACCGCGACCTTGGCCCGTTCGCCGGGTTCGCGGGCAATTTGCTTGATCTCGATGATGCCGTCGTAAATCTCCGGGATTTCAAGTTCAAAAAGCTTGGAGAGGAACTTGGGGTCGGCGCGCGAGACGACAACAACGGGGTTGCCGGCATTTTTCCGGACCTCCTTGACGACGGCGCGGATGGTGTCCCCTTTCTTGTAACGCTCCTTGAAGATCTGCTCGCTCTTCGGGAGGAGAAGCTCATTGCGGTTGTGGTTGATGAGGATCTCGTTGCGCCGGATCTGGTAGATCTCCCCCACCACGATGTCGCCGACGGCATTGCTGTACTCGTTGTAGATGCTCTCGCGCTCGATTTCCTTGATCCGCTGGTTCAGGTTTTGCTTTGCGCTGACCACCAGCCGCCTGCCGAATGTGACGAGCGGGATGACCTCAACAAAATCCTCTCCGACGCCCAGCTCTTCCCCCGATATTTCCCTGGCTGTCTGCGCATCGATCTGCGTCACGGGATTTTCGACCGTTTCCACGACTTCGCGCTCGAGGAAGATCTCGATGTCACCCTTGTCCATATTGACGACGACGTCGAACTTTGCGTCCTGTCCGTACTTCTTCCGGACCATCATCGAGAAGACATCTTCCACGATGCCGGTCAGTATGTCTTTGTCGATCCCCTTTTCCCGCACCATCTGGGCAAAAGACTCGACAATCTCCGAATTCATCAGAACCTCCGAATAAATGTGCTCTCCTCCCTTGAGAGGGTTACCACGGGGACTTCACGACGGCCTCAGCCAGGCTCTCGAACGGAAACTCCTGCGGCGCGGAGCCCTTCGCGGTCTCGAGCAGGATCCCGTTCTCTCCGACCGATGAAAGACGCCCCGTGTGTTCGACGGTTCCTCCGGGAGCCCGGACCTTCACGGCCAGCGTTCTGCCGACATGCTTCTTGTACTGCCATGCGAACCTGAGAGGCCTCCCGATACCCGGCGACGAGACATCAAGCCGGTAGGAGCCCTGAATCCATCCCGAGCGGTCGATAATGATCGACGCTTCCCTGCTCACATCCGAGCATAGGTCGCTTGTCACTCCCTGCTCGGCATCGATAAAAATTTCGACCAATGTCTTCCCGCGGGGTCCGCGCACGACGAGATCGATCAGATGAGCAGAGAGACGGGCAGTACAATCCTCGATTGCGGCCCGCATTTCATCGTTTACCATCGGCGTATGCGTCATCCCAAACAAAAATAGCCCAAATTGGGCTATATCTACAACGACGATAAGATAGATACTTCCGGGGTAAAAAGCAAGGAAAATGTGAAATATCCCGCCGATTCTTCAGATTTCGAGAACGATCCCCTCACCGGGATGTTCAAAACCGGCCACATGTCTCCAGGATGATTCGCGCGGCCCGCTTCACCTCATCCATCGAGACATCGAGGTGCGTCACCGCCCTGAGTCCCATGTAGTTCCCCATCGTGAGGAGCACACCCTTCGCCCGGAGGGCAGCGAGAATTTCCTCCGGCTTTTTTCCGCTCTTCTCCGCCCCGATGATGATGATGTTGGTCTGCACGGAGCCCAGGTCGATGTCGAATGCGTCTACCTGCGCAAGCGCACGGGCCAGGTACGCCGCTTTTTCGTGATCTTCGCCAAGGCGCCCGACGTTGTTTTCCAGCGCGTAGAGCCCTGCTGCGGCAATGATCCCCGCCTGACGCATCCCGCCGCCGAATATCTTCCGGAAGTGGCGGGCTTCGGAGATGAATCCGGCACTCCCGGCGATCACGGAACCCACGGGGGCGCCGAGACCCTTGGAGAGGCAGACGGAAACCGAATCAAAATACGACGCGTATTCCTTCGGTGCTATGCCGGTCGCGACGCTGGCGTTCCACAGCCGTGCCCCGTCGAGATGGAGTCGGATGTTCCGGCTCCGCGCGAACGCACAGACGTCCCGGATGAGCTCGATGGGATAGATGGTCCCGCCGGCCCGATTGTGCGTATTCTCCATGCAAATAAGCCGCGTCTTTGGCATGTAATAGAGATCAGGTCGGACTGCGCGCTCGATCTCCTCCACGCCGAACGCTCCCCTTTTCCCTTCAATCGCATGGACCTGGGCGCCGGAGAGGAACGCGATTCCTCCCGTCTCGTAATTGAAGACATGTGCCCCCTTCTCGCAGATGACCTCGTCTCCCGGCTGCGTGTGGACCTTGATGCATGTCTGGTTTCCCATTGTCCCGCTTGGGACGTAGAGTGCCGCTTCTTTCCCCAGGAGCCCGGCGACGTATTCCTGAAGGCGGTTGACTGTCGGATCCTCTCCGAACACATCATCGCCCACCACCGCCTTTGCCATCGCCTCCCGCATTCCCGGGGAAGGCCTCGTGACGGTGTCGCTCCTCAGGTCGATGAATTGTGCTGCGAGTTGTTCTGCCATGATTCCCTGTATCTCCTGTCTGTAAATGACTGGCCGGCAGCCGCCGCCGCGAACATGAAGGCCGCGAGGAGTGCCGCCTCTCCCAACCAGTCCCCATGACGGGTGTAAAATGTCAGCCTGTCGTCCGTTCCGATCGTCCGGCTGAGTACCCTCTGTGTGAAGAGCTCCGTATCATCGTTGCTCCGCCCGTACGGGTCGATGAAGCACGAAATCCCTCCGACGGCGCAACGGGCGATCCAGCGCCGGTTCTCGACCGCACGGAATACTGCGATTTGCTTGTGCTGGTATGCCCCCGACATCTTTCCCCACCAGCTGTCGATCGTGATCAGCGCGATGAACGACGCCCCCTTCCGCACGAACGACGCGACGAATCCGGGGTAGGTGGACTCGTAGCAAATGATCGCGGAGAATTTAGCGCCGGTGGCCCTGTCCGTGAACACGGTCGTGTCGGGTCCGATCTGCCAGCCGCCGATCCCCACACCCCATCGCATGAAATCGAGAAAAGCGAACATGTCGGCGTAGGGAATCCGTTCCGCGATCGGCACCATTTTCATTTTTCCGTACCAGGGGATCTCGCCGGCTCCTGGCTCGATGAACGCGGCGGCATTGAATGTGTCATACCTCTGGCCTGTCATCGGCGAAAGTCGGGCGCTCGGGGGGGCCTTCGACGGGTCCCGGTAGATCTCCGCGTGGTCGATCCCGGTTAGGACCGACACGTGCATGCTGTCCACACCCGCCTTCAGGCGATCGAGAATCGGACGGGACCCGGGGAGGAGGGGGAAACCGGTGACCGCAGTCTCGGGCCAGAGGACGATCTGCGGCGCATGAGCGGGGTGTTCCTCGATGAGCCTGCGTGTGAGGCCGAGGTACAGCGAGGCGAGATCGGATCCGCGCCGTGTCCATTTTTCCCACGGGTCGACGTTTGACTGGATGATGCCGACCGTGATGCCCATTCCTGTCACCGGGCCTATTACCGGGCCTGTTTCCTGGCCTGTTCCTTGGCCTGTTCCCGGACCTGTCCCCGGGCCCGGCCCCGGCGCGTTTCCCGCAGGAGGAGCGGTGGAGAGGACATATGTCCCCACGACGGACGGAAGCAGATAGAGCATGGTAAGGACCGCCGCTATACCTATGGCACGGCGGGGGAGGAGGTCTTCCGGACGGCATGCGAGGGTCCGGTAGAGCTTGTACGCCGCTACGTTGATGACGATGATCCAGAAAGACAATCCCCAGATACCCGTGAACGAGATGAACTGGATCCGCGCGAGGTCATACGACTGGCTGTTCCCGATCGTGAGCCACGGGAACGACCATTCGCTGAGTGAGTGGGAGTATTCGTATCCCACCCAGAGAAACGGGAGCGCCAGGAGCCCCGCACTCTCACCGAGTTTCTTCCTTACAAAATGAAACAGACCGAGAGGGAGACAGTAAAAGAGCGGATGAAGGATTATCGTCAACGCCCCCGCGATCATCATATACGGGTCGTTCCCGTGCACATATCCCCCCGTCCAGTTGAGCGTGATCAGGTGGAACACGAACATTGAAACGTACGTGAGCTTCAGCGCGCTCCCGAGCCGGCCGGCACTCGTAATCGCGATCAGAAGGGGTACGAGCCCGAAGCACGCCAGTATCCCGAGCCTGAACGGGGGAAACGAGAAGCCGAGCATCATCCCGGAAAGGAGCGCCAGTCCGTACGTCCCCTTGCCTGGGGGGAGCTTCAAGGGCCCCGCCTCCTCCGTGTGGCGCCCGCTCATGATGCAGGCTCCCCCGGACGGCCGACAGCAAGGCGGGGAAAAAACTTACGGGCTGCCTGCGTCCAGAGAACGATCAGCGCCAGTGCAACGCATGCACCGATCGCGGCTCCTCCCAGTATGTCCGAAGGGTAGTGAACACCGACGGCCGGACGGGAAAGAGCGACGAGTGCGGCCCATCCGAAGAACCACCATTGCCACCGCCGGTAGTAGGTCGACAGGAGCGTGGCAACCGCAAAACTGTTCACGGCGTGCGACGAGGGGAATGACTTGCCGGGTCCGCAATCGACGAGCATGTGAATCCCCTGAACGATCGGGACGCCCCCCAACTCATGACAGGGACGCGGTCGGGAAATGAGCTCCTTGATAAACGAACTGCTCAGCCTGTCGGCGCAGAAAAGGACGGGGATCAGGAGAATGGCGGCCGTCCGGCCTCTCGTTCCCCCCCTGATGATAAGCAGTAACCAGACTGAAAGGAGGAGTACGCGGACCGGCAGAAACCTGTCGTAGTTTGTGATGAGGGGCCAGAGGAAGTCCCCCACCGGGTTGGCCAGGGTAACGTTGATGAAGTGAAAGACCGCGATGTCGAGCGAAGAGAGGAATTCGATCATCGTGGACCTCTTCCGGCCTTCCGCCGGTAGAAATAGCGTCCGGCGAAAACCAACGCGAGGAGAACGATGAGCCCGGTCACAGCCTCGCTGTATGTGCTGAGATAGCTGCCGATCTCCCTCCAGTTGGTGCCCAGGTAGTACCCTCCGGTGATCAGCAGCGCGTTCCAGGCGAGAGCACTGAGGGCGCAGAGGACGATCGTGGGGAGGAGGCGCAGTTCCGCCATACCCGCGAAGAAGGAAACAACCGCGCGCGTTCCCGCCAGAAACCTGTTCGCGATGATCAGCCAGAGACCGTACCGCCGGAACCACGCGTCCACCTTCCGCACGGACTCCACGGGGATGAACTTTATTTTCCCCTGTGCGAGTATCTTCTCGCCGAACCAGTCCCCGATCTTGTACATGACAACGAACCCGAGCGTGCTTCCCGCCGTGGACCAGAGGAGAGTTTCTATGAACCCCACCCGGCCGATGCCGACGAGCGATCCTCCGAATACGATGATTGAATCGCTCGGGGAAGGGGGAAAAACGTTCTCGATGAACGCAATGGAGAACACGATTGTGTAAATGAGCGCCGGGCTCAGCGACTGGAGGTAGGCGATGAAGTTATCCAATACAGGGGACCCTTGTGTGTGGACAAGCCCGGAAATGTCACTGCGTTGTGATAAGGGCCACCGCATGCGCGGCGGCCCCGTCGCCGGCGCCGACGAAGCCAAGGGACTCATGTGTCGTCGCCTTGACGGATACCTGCTGGAGGGGGATCCTGAGCGCATCGGCAATGTTCTGCCGCATCAGGTCCACATAAGGGGCGATCTTCGGCGATTCCAGAACCACGGTCGCGTCGATGTTCCCCACCGCGAACCGGTGCCCCGCCAGGAGGTCGGCGACATGCCGGAGAAGTATGAGGCTGGAGATCCCTTTGAACCGCGGGTCGGTATTGGGGAAGTGTTTCCCGATATCGCCGAGCGCAGCGGCCCCCAGGAGGGCGTCCGCCACTGCGTGCAGGAGCACGTCCGCGTCGGAATGCCCCTCGAGTCCTTCCGGATGCGGGAGAGTGACGCCGCCGATGATGAGTTTCCTGCCGACCGCCATGCGGTGGACGTCGTAGCCGAATCCTATGCGGGTCGAATGAGCCACGGCCTCATTGGATCTCAAAGTGTGAATCCGGTTTGTTCCCCTGCACGCCCCATTCAATCTTCAGGTTCGTCACGCGGGCGGATCGGGGGCCCACCTTAAGCTCGCGTATCAGGTCTTCGAGCATCGAACGATCACCCGAGGCCTGCACCTCCACCGTGCCGTCGTAGAGGTTTCTGACGAACCCCCTGAGGCCGAGAGCCTGTGCACGTTGAGCGGCATACCAGCGGTAGCCGACTCCCTGCACAAGACCTTCGACAATGATATGCACCGAGGTATCTATGCGAGGCTCACTGGTGAAGGCGCGTTCACAGACGTTCCATGATACGTCAGCATAGGAAGAAAATCAAGGATCGGCCGATCCGAACGGTCTGTTGAGGAGAGGGATGCCTTCGGAGAGCTCGGAGAGCAGAACGCCGCCGATGATCAGGCTTCCCCCCACAGCGCCACCGAGGCCGATCTGTTCCCCGAGAACCGCCGCGGCACTCAGCGCAGCGACGACCGGCTCAATCGTGAATATGATCGCAGCCCGCGTGGGCGTCGTCTCCTTCTGGTATCGCGTCTGCATGAACGTGGTCAGGATCGTCGCGAAGACGGTGAGGTAGAGAACCGCGACAACCGTTCCCGCCGGAAGACGCGTCGGAAGTGTGTCGAACGCCAGTGTTGCTCCCAGGGCGAGGATCGCATTGGTTGCCATCTGGACGAACGTCAGCTGCATGGCCGACATGTCATGGGCCACCACGTCGATGTAGACGATGTAGATCGCGAAAAGGACGGCGCACAGGAGCGTGAGTGCGTCACCGGTGTTGAATGAAGATCCGGAGGGGGACGTCAGGAACCAGAGGCCGGCCGAGACGAAGGCCACGCCGGCGATGTTTCCGACCTTCGGGACGCGTCGTTCGATGATCACCTGCAGGAGCGGGACGAAGACCACCATCATCCCGGTGATGAACGCCGATTTTGATGCCGACGTGAAGGTCAACCCGACCGTCTGCGCGACGAAACCGAGGAAGAGGAATATCCCGAGTATCCCCCCCCTGATGAGCTGGCGCCTGTCGAGAGGAAATATCCTCCGGGAAAAGAAGGCGAGAAAGAAGGCCGTCGAGAGGACGAACCGCACTGCGATCATCTGCAGAGGGCTCATGTTCTCCAGGACGATCTTCCCGACCACAAACGTGCTTCCCCAGATCATCGTGAGGGCGACAAGCACTCCCTCGGCGCGACTCTTGCCGGTCACCGCGGTTCGCCCGATGAGAAGAGTTCACGCCGCGTCTCATACTCGTGGAAGAGCTTTCCCCATGGAGTGTCATCCCGCCACTGGCGGAATGTCCGGCCATCCCTGAACGGCCAGCGGTAGTAGTCGTGGTACGCCTCGGAGCCGAATATGAACGCGTGCACGAGGGGGGTGCGGAAGAAGAGCTTCTGCATTCCTTTGAGCGGCCCGAACCACGCCATGTTGCCGAAAAGGCTGACCCCGTTGTTCCCGACGGTGAAGCCCCACGATTCCCCGGAAATGTCGTCACCGGCGATCTCGATGTCCCGGACGTCGCCCGTCCCGAGGCCGTCATCGTGGGCGATCCGGATGTACCCGATGGACAGGGGGTCGAACCCCATCATCTTCGCGGCGACGGCGTCGATGGCGACCTGGTCGGCGCTCGCGAGTATGTAGTTCTTCGCGACGGGGATCATCGTGCGGGGCCCCGGTCCGTTCCCCGCGGTCGTTCCGTCCATCACCGCGAAGATGCCGGGATGGATCTCTTTCTGGATTGCGAGGAGGTCCGCAAGGGTCTCATGGATCCACGAATGCGTATAGTGGCGCCTCGAAGCGAGGAGCCCGCCGAAGGCGTTCTTCATCGCTCCGGTTGTTGTCGTGTAGATGTGGCATTTGACCGTCGGGAGATGAACGATGTTCTTCCCCTGAAAATAATCGGGGATCCGTATCCCGTCCGGGAATACCGTGTCGAGCACGTGCATTTTCGCCTTCGGCCTGTAGGAGACCCAATGCATATCAGCGTCCCTGAAATTGAACCGTACGGGGATGCCGTACTGGCGGAAGAGGGGGACGTAACCGTTCAGATCCTCCCCTTTGAAAGCGTCGGTGACAACGGTCTTGTTCTGCACACAGGCGATGTCGTCGAAGCCCGATTTCTTCAGCGCCAGGATTGTCCCCTCCATCTGCCAGGGGGTGGTGTTGGCGCCGGGGAAGGGAAAATGCCAGGAGATGTTGTCCTTCAGAATTGTCGTCGACCCCCGTTGCAGGACGGAGGGCATCCGCGCGAGATCTGTGAGGCGTTGATAGTCTTCGAGGACGGTTGCGGGCGACGTCTTCAAAACAGCGACGAGGGATCTGGCCATTGTCTCTCCATGCCGTACAAGGTGTCCGCTGCGGCGTTTGAGCGCTTTCAGAATACGGGGGTTTCCTGGTGGACGCCGAAGACCGCCGCGAGTTCCAGGCACATCTCCCCGAGAGTCACATACGCACGCGTGCATTCCAGGAGGCGCGGCATCAGGTTCGTCCCGTCCAGTGCGGCCTGTTTCAGTCCCCCGAGCGTCCGGCGCACCTCGCCGGGGTTACGCGACTGACGGACCGCGGCGATCCTCTCCGATTGTCTCGCTTCCACGCCCGGAGGGATCTCGAGGATCGGGATCTCGATGACCTCACCGTCTTCCACAAAATCGTTGACGCCCACGATCACCTTCTGTTTCGCATCCAGTTCCCTCTGGTAGCGGTACGCAGCGTCGGCGATCTCCCGCTGGAAAAAGCCGGCCTCAATGGCCGGGATGACCCCCCCGAGCGCATCGATTTTTTCGAAATACGATTCGGCCTTCTCTTCCATCTGCTGCGTCAGGGACTCCATGAAGTAGCTCCCCCCCAGCGGATCGACGGTGTTCGTCACGCCGGTCTCGTAGGCGATGATCTGTTGCGTCCGGAGGGCGATCTTCACGGCCTTTTCGGACGGCAGCGCCAGCGTCTCATCCATCGAGTTGGTGTGGAGCGACTGAGTGCCGCCCAGGACGCCGGCGAGTGCCTGAAAGGCGGTCCTCACGATGTTGTTCTCCGGTTGTTGTGCGGTGAGCGTGCATCCGGCAGTCTGCGTGTGAAACCGGAGCGCAAGGGATCGGGGATCCTTTGCGCCGTACTTGTTCTTCATCCGTTTCGCCCAGATCCGCCGTGCCGCGCGGAACTTGGCGATCTCCTCGAAGAAATCGAGATGGGAATTGAAAAAAAACGAAAGATGGGGGGCGAACGAATCCACATCCATCCCCCGTTCGACGCCTGCCTCGACGTAGGCGAATCCGTCGGCGAGGGTGAAAGCCAGTTCCTGGGCGGCCGTGGATCCCGCCTCGCGGATGTGATAGCCGCTTATAGAAATCGGATTCCACCGTGGCATTGCGTTCGTGCAGTACTCGATCATGTCTGTGATAATGCGCATCGAGGGACGGGGGGGATAGATCCACTCCTTCTGGGCGATATACTCCTTCAGTATGTCGGCTTGTATTGTCCCGCGGAGATCCCCGGTCACCGCCCCCTGCTGTTCGGCGACCGCCACATAAAACGCGAGCATCATGGCCGCGGGGGCGTTGATCGTCATCGACGTCGAAACGTCCTTCAGAGCGATCCCCCGGAAGAGGACCTCCATATCGGCAAGAGAACTGACGGAGACCCCGCAGATGCCGACCTCTCCTTTGGCCACGGCGTCATCACAGTCGCGGCCCATCAGCGTCGGGAGATCGAACGCCACTGAGAGCCCGGTCTGCCCGTGGGCAAGGAGGTAGTGGTAGCGGGCGTTCGTATCCTCGGGGGCGCCGAAGCCTGCGAACTGGCGCATGGTCCAGAGCCTCCCTCGGTACATCGTGTGATGGATCCCGCGGGTGTATGGATACTCTCCCGGAAATCCGACATCGGCCAGGAAGTCAATCCCGGCGGTATCGTCGGGAGTGTAGAGCGGAGCGATCGGTTCGCCGCTGACCGTGGTGAAGCGGACCCGCCTCTCGCCGAGCGACGACGCCCTGGCCGCCCATGCGCCCTCCGCCCCGTTCACAGAGCCCGGACTGTTCTCGTTCATAGCCTCCCCCTCACGGTGATATGGGCATGTCCCGCCGTCACATCCCTAAGAACGGAAATTACGCTTGCTTCTTCAAGATGTACGCCCGAAACGCCGGTCGAGCTCTTCAATCGAAATACGCAGGACGATCGGCCGCCCGTGAGGACAGACATAGGGCATGCTCGTCGCAAAGAGCTGATCGATCAGCGAACGCATTTCCGGTTCGTTCAGGCTGTCCCCCGCCTTGATCGCCGATTTGCAGGAATATGATTTTGCAAGGTTCTCCCGGACGTGTGTCGGGTCGTTCTGCCTGTATTCATTGTAGAGCGCAAGCATCTCCTCGACGATCTTTCCTTCGCTCCCGGTATGGGCGTCGGGGGGTACCCCCTCGATGACGACCGTGTGCCGCCCGAAAGGCTTGATATCGAAGCCCAGCATGTCAAAATCCGGGAGGAGCTCCGTCAGGAGTGCGAAATCCGCGGCAGGGAGCTCCAGCGTATAGGGAAAAAGGAGTTGCTGAGTGCTCCTCATGCTCGTGGCGAACCGGGCGAGCGCCCGCTCGTACAGCACACGTTCGTGCGCCACGTGCTGATCGACGATCAGAAGTCCGTTTTTTATCTGTGAGAGGATGTACTTGTTGTGAAGCTGCCAGATGAGCGTCGAAGCGCCCGGGTCCGGGCGCGCGCCACCGTGCGGCAGGACCGATCCGGGCACACCGGTGGAACCCTCCCCGACCCCCTCGAGGTGACCGGGAGTCCCCAGGAGCCGGGCCGCCAGGGGAGACCCTTCCGCCACACCGGGGAAAGGCCCGGATGCGAGCCCGGATACAGGCCCGGATGCAGAAATGAACGGCAGTATCTCACCCGTCCTCTCGTCAATCTGCTGGCGCTCGGGAAAACTCCAGAGGGTTCCCGTGCCGCCCGCCGGCCAGGAATGCTGACGCGTGGTGAACCGCGCGCCGACCGTTCCCGGTTCGATCCCCCCCTCCTGGATCGTCAGGGCGGGGACTGCATCAATGCTCCCGAGAGCGCGCCGAGTGAGCGAGGAGAGGAGGCGGTAGACCGACTGCTCATCGTCGAATTTGGCTTCCAGTTTTGACGGGTGGACATTGACGTCCACCGCCCGCGGGTCAAGGTCGAGGAACAGAAGGAAGAACGGGAACGTCCCCTTATCAAGCAGGTGTTCGTAGGCCGAATAGACGGCGTGGTTGATCGTGCGGTTCACGATGAACCGCCCGTTCAGGAATATGTACTGCCCCTGGCGGCTTCTCATGCCGAACGCCGGCTTGCCGATGAATCCGCGCACGGAGACCGCCCCGGTTTTCTCCTCGACAGGTATCAGTCCCTCGCACTTCCGTTCGCCGAGCACGTCCGCCAGGCGCTGCAGAAGGGGCGCCGGCTTCAGGTTGAACACCGTCTCGTTATCGCTGATGAAGTGGAGGGCGATGTCGGGTTTGCTGAGCGCGATCCGCTGAACTTCGTCATACACGTGGCGGAACTCGGTGACGGCGCTCTTCAGGAATTTTCTCCGGGCGGGGACGTTGTAGAAGAGGTTCTGCACCGTGAGCGTGGTCCCCGGCTCCCTCCCTTCGTGCGAAACGGCGGGGACGTCCCCTCCTTCGATTTTTACGACCGTGGCGGCCTCATCTTCCGCCCTCCGCGTCTTCAGCGCCACCCTGGCAACCGCCGCTATCGATGCAAGGGCTTCACCGCGGAAGCCGAACGAGGTGATCGACTCCAGGTCTTCATAGGAGGAGATCTTGCTCGTGGCGTGCCTGAGGAACGACGTCACAGCGTCGTGCTCCTCCATCCCGCTCCCGTCATCGGTCACCTGGATGGATGCGCGCCCCCCCTCCCTGACCACCACGAGAACGTTTGACGCCCCGGCGTCGAGAGAGTTCTCGATCAGTTCCTTGACAACCGACGCGGGGCGGCCGATAACCTCCCCTGCTGCGATCTTGTTGGCGATATGGTCCGGAAGGACCTCGATTCTGCGCGGGGTCATGGCGCGAACAGTGCCTCGACGAACGCCTTGCGATTGAACGCCTGCAGGTCGTCGATCCGCTCGCCGACGCCGATGAACTTCACCGGAATATTCAGCTCCCGGGAGATCGCAAGCACAATCCCTCCTTTTGCGGTGCCGTCGAGCTTCGTCAGTATGAGTCCGGTCACTCCGACGGAGGCGCCGAATTGCCGCGCCTGCTGCATCCCGTTCTGCCCCGTGGACGCGTCGATGGCCAGGAGGACCTCGTGCGGCGCGGCCGGGTCCTGTTTTTGAATCACGCGCTTGATCTTGCGGAGCTCTTCCATGAGATTGACTTTCGTATGCAGCCGTCCGGCGGTATCGATGATCATCACGTCGGCGCCGCGCGAAGCGGCCGCCTGCACAGCGTCGTAGGCGACCGCTGCCGGGTCCGCTCCGTGCTTCTGCTGTATCAGCGCCGCTCCCGCCCGTTCCGCCCAGACGCCGATCTGCTCGTTTGCGGCGGCGCGAAACGTGTCGGCGGCGGCAATCATCACTTTGTTTCCGGCCCTGACATACTGGTGCGCGAGCTTCCCGATCGACGTGGTCTTCCCGACGCCGTTGATCCCCACCACCATGATCACCCAGGGTCTTGCCGCCGGGAGCGCGAACGGGTCGGACGGCTCCGCCGCCCCGTTCCCCGCAAACTGCAGGCCGATCTCGTCCTTAAGCATGGGGAGCAGCTCCGACGCATCGGCAAGCCCCTCCTCTTTCACCCTGATCCTGATCGCGTCGATGACGCGCGAGGTCGTGTCCATGCCGACGTCGGCGCCGAGGAGGATTCCTTCGAGCTCCTCGAGCGTCTCCTCATCTATGGTCCTCCGGGTGCTGACAAGGCGCGCGACTTTGCCGACGATCCCTTCGCGCGTCTTGCCGAGTGTCTCCCTGAGTCTCTGTATGCTGTCGAGGAGTCCCACGCGGCGTCAGGCCCGGGCTTCGCGGACGACGTGCAGGAACCGCGCGATGTACATGACGAACGAGACAAGCAGCCCTGCCGCACAGGCCGCCAGCATGATCCACTGCATCTCCCGGATCATGTTCAGCAGGATAATGAGTATGGTGAACGCGATGAAGGTGGCGGCCCATTTTCCCGCCACGTTGGAAGGGAGGACGACGCCCCGCGTGGATTTGAGGTACATACCCCCCAAAAAGATAAGCATGTCCCTTGAAAGCAGCGCAAGAACGAACCAGAGGGGGAAATCGCCGACTTTGAGGAGGACCAGGGCCATGACCGCCACGCACACCTTGTCCGCGAGCGGATCGAGTATTTTGCCCCATTCCGTTTCCTCGCCGCGCCGCCTTGCGAGATCGCCGTCGAGCTTGTCGGTCATCATACCCGCGAGCAGGATTCCGACCGCCCAGAAACGGAGCGGCGGATCAGGAAGAAGCATCACGAGGGCAAAGGGGACCGAAAGAAGGGCGCGGAATATGCTCAGAAGGTTGGAGATGGTGAGGAACTCACGCTTCATGCTCTTCCTTCGACTGGTTCGTGTCGATGGGAACGGGATAGCGCCCGCTGAAACACGCGGTGCAATAGTTCTCCCCGTTCTCCCGCGGCGCGGAGTCCAGCAGTTCCTCGATGCTCAGGTAGCCGATGCTGTCCACACCGAGCTCCTTGCCGATCCTGTCGACATCGCCGCCGCACTTGTTGGCAATCAGCTCCTTCGGGGTGGGAAAATCCATGCCGTAGTAACAGGGATGCATGATCGGCGGTGAAGTCACACGGAAATGTACTTCCTTCGGGCCCGCCTGCTTTACAAGCTGGACAAGCTGCCTGGAGGTCGTCCCCCGGACGATCGAATCGTCGACAATCACCACCACCTTGTCTTTGAGGACCCCCTTCACCGTGTTGAACTTGGTCTTCACCTTGGTCTCGCGGATGTCCTGGTTGGGCTGGATGAATGTCCTGCCGATATAGTGACTCCTGATGAGACCGATCTCCAGCTTCGCCTTCCCGCCGAGCTTGGTTGTTTCCTGGACATACCCCATGGTGGCGGTGTTGCTGGAGTCAGGCACATTGATCACAATCACCTTGTCGTCCGGGTTCTTCGCCCGGACGGGCTGCGAACGCGCAAGGTTTTTGCCGAGTTTCCGTCTGACCTTGTCGACGCTGTGGCCGAAGATACGGCTGTCGGGACGTGAAAAGTATATGTATTCGAAGATGCAATGGTGCGGCTCCGCGGGCCGGTCGTCGATGCGGAGGGACGTCACCTCGCCCGACTCCAGGCTCGAACGGTCGATCACGACGATCTCCCCGGGCTGCACGTCGCGGACGTACTCGGCATCCATGATGTCGAATCCGACAGTTTCCGAGGCGATCACGAATGCTTTCCCCTTCTTCCCCAGCGCGAGGGGACGGAAACCCGCGTGATCACGGGCGGCGATAAGCGCGGTGTCTGTGAGAATCACGATGGAAAAAGCTCCCCGCACCATGGCGATCGCATCGCGTATCTGGTCGATCTGCCGCTCGTGCCGGCTGCGGGCGATCAGATGCAGGATCACCTCCGTGTCGGACGTGGTCTGGAAAATCGTCCCCTCGTCCTGCAGTTTTTTCCGTATCGCGCGGAAGTTTGTCAGGTTGCCGTTGTGGGCAATGGCGATATTGCCCCCCTTGTACATGACGGTAAACGGTTGGATGTTCGCCTTGTTGTTGGAGGCGCCTGCGGTGGAGTAGCGGTTGTGGCCGATCGCGCTGGATCCCTTCAGCACGTCGCTCAGAAGCCGTTCCTGGCGATAGACGTCGTCAACCAGCCCGAAGTCCTTGTGGACATGAAAGCGGGTCTTGCCCGAGCTGTCATCACTGTCGGCTGTGACGATGCCCGAACCTTCCTGGCCCCGGTGTTGCTGGGCAATGAGTCCGAGGTATGACAATTGAGCCGCGGTCGGGGAACCGAACACACCGAACACCGCACAGTGGCAATGGGGCTTGTCGAGATCGTTTGTGATCATTTCCTCGGTGTCAAATAGATCCTCACAGGATGGAATATACGACTCCGCTCCCGCATATCCAAGGCCCCCTGATCGTGAGGAGGGATGTGTGGGGAGGGACGCGCCTCCCGGAAGTCAATCGCCGAGCACCGTGTCGTGGAGATAGTGCTCGTCGTCCCGTTCACGATAGTCCGTGGTGACGTGGAGGCCCCGGCTTTCTTTCCGCTTCATCGCGCACCGGATGATCAGCTCGGCACAGAGCGCGATATTGCGCAGCTCGAGAAGCCCTTCGGTGACCTTTGTCTTCTTGTAGAATGCCTCGACCTCCTGACGTATCAGCTCCATGCGTCTCCACGCCCGCTCCAGGCGCAGGTCGGAGCGGACGATACCGACGTAGTCCCACATGATCTGCTGGATCTCCCGCCGGTTGTGCAGGATCAGTATCCACTCCTCGCTGTTGAATGTCCCGCTGTCATCCCATTCGCGCACGGCCGGGACGTTCGGCGACTGCTCCCGGAGGTACGACGCGGAAGAGCGGGCCGCCCTGTCCGAGAAGACGAGCGCTTCCAGGAGGGAATTGCTTGCCAGGCGGTTCGCCCCGTGCACTCCCGTCATGCTCGCTTCTCCCGAGGCGTACAGCCCGAGTATGCTGGTGCGGCCGTCGATGTCGGTCACCACGCCGCCGCAGGAGTAGTGTGCCGCCGGGACGACGGGGACCGGTTCCTTCGTGATATCCAGTTTGAACTCTCTCAGACATTTTTCGTAGATGTTGGGGAAGTGCTCTCGCAGCTCTTCGGCCGGGAGATGGCGGAGGTCCAGCAGGACGAAGTCATCCCCCCTCTTTTTGAGTTCGGTATCGATCGCGTACGCGACGATATCGCGGGGAGCCAGCGACCTCCTCTCGTCGTACATCTGCATGAACTCGTCGCCGTTGCGGGCCTTCAGCACCCCGCCATATCCCCTGACCGCCTCGGAGATGAGGAATGACGGGCTCCCGGAATTGAAAAGAGTCGTCGGGTGAAACTGTATGAATTCCATATTCGCGGTCCGCGCGCCCGCGCGGTACGCCATGGCGACACCGTCCCCGGTGGCGATGAGAGGATTCGTGGTATGGAGATAGACTTGCCCGAGACCGCCGGTGGAGAGCATCACGACACCGGCCGTGAATGTGTCCACGCGCCTCCCGATGCTGTCCAGCGCATAGGCGCCCCAGCAATGGATCCGGTCCCTGTCGATGAGCCGTTTCTCCGCCGTATGATGCTCCGTAATCAGCTCGACGGCGACATGGTTTTCGAACGTCGTGATCGCGGGATTCTCGGAGATCGCCTGAAGAAGTGCGCGCTCGATCTCGCGCCCCGTAAGATCGTTCGCATGGACGATCCTGTTTATGGAATGTCCTCCCTCTCTCCCCAGGTCAAGCATCCCGCCCCTGTGCGTGAAACGGACACCCACCTCGATCAGCTCCCTGAGGCGTTCGGGTCCCTCGCGTACCATCACCTCGACGGCGTCGCGGTGGGACAGCCCCGTCCCTGTCGAAAGCGTGTCCCTGACGTGAAGGTCAAACGAATCGACCGCGGACATCACGGCCGCGACACCCCCCTGCGCGTAGTTGGTGTTTGATTCGGCCTTCTCCTTCTTGGTGATGATGGCGACAGTCCCGTGTCGTGCCGCTTTCAGGGCGTAGGAGAGTCCGGCGATCCCGCTGCCGATGATCAGAAAATCGTGGCGGTGAATCATACCGGTTCGCCCGGATGGAGGATGGATGGAAGAAAAAAAGGCACGTCTCGAATCCAGTCCGGCAATCGGCACCCGTCTCAACCAGGGGTGGGTGTCTTTTTCTCCGTAAACATAAGAGTGAGCAACCTGTCGATGAACTTCACTCTTTCCATCAGATCTTCCTGCGCGCCGCCATTTTCAACAAGAAAATCAGCGCGCTTTGAAGTTTCCCCCGCGGACATTTGTGCGTGCATCCTCGCGATGATTTCCTCCCGCGGGAGGTTGTCTCTCCGGGCCACCCGATCAATGCGGACTTCTTCCGGCGCCCTCACCACGACAGTCGCGTCCAGGTTCTTGTCCATCCTTGATTCGAATATCAGCGCGGCTTCCACAACAACGTACGGCCGGCCCGCGGAGGCCGGGAGACGGACGAGAGCATGATTCAGAGAGGAGAAAACGACGGGGTGGACTATGGCGTTCAGTGCGCGCAGCATGGCGGGCTGCGAGAAGACGATCCGGGCAAGCTCGCCCCGGCGAAGCCGCCCCTCCGGGCTGTAGATCCCGGCGCCGAATTTCTGGACGATCGCCCGGCGGACACCGGCATTTGTTTCGGTCAGATCGCGGGCGATAAGATCCGCCGACATCACCACACGCCCCAGTCGTTCGAAGCAGAGGCACACGGTGCTCTTGCCGCTCCCGATCCCCCCCGTGACGCCGACGAGGGGAGCGGGCTTACTTGGCATATGCAACCGACCGGTACTCGCGGATCACCGTCACCTTGATCTGACCCGGGTATTCCATTTCAGTCTGAATTTTGGCGGAGATATCGTGCGCGAGCTGGTCCGCCATCGCATCGTCCACTTTATCCTGCTCCACGACGACACGGACTTCCCTTCCCGCCTGGATCGCGTATGTCTTGGCGACCCCCTGGAACGACTGAGCGAAGGCCTCGAGCTTCTCGAGCCGCTTGATGTATCCTTCCACGGATTCCCTCCGGGCTCCCGGACGCGCACCACTGATCGCATCGGCCGCCTGCACGAGGGCTGCGATGGGGGATTCCATCGGGATATCATCGTGGTGGGAGCCGATGGCATTGGCGACTAACGCGTGCTCCCCGTATTTCTTTGCAATCTCATAACCGAGCAGCGCGTGCGGACCTTCCAGCGACTTGTCGACGCATTTGCCGATGTCATGAAGGAGGCCGGCCCTCTTTGCAAGATTGGCGTCCAGCCGGAGCTCGCCGGCCATCACGCCGGTCAGAAATGCAACCTCGATACTGTGCTGGAGCATGTTCTGGCCGTAACTGGACCGGTATTTCATGCGCCCGACGAGCCGCACGATCTCATTGTGTGCGCCGTGAAGACCGACCTCCAGGAGTGCGTTCTCCCCGATTTTCATGACCTCCTCCTCGAGCTCATTCCGCACCTTTTCCACGATCTCTTCGATGCGCGCGGGATGGATGCGTCCGTCCGCGATAAGCCTCTCGAGCGAGAGACGGGCGACCTCGCGCCGGAACGGGTCGAACGCTGAGAGTATGACCGCTTCGGGGGTGTCGTCCACAATCACATCCACTCCCGTGGCTGCTTCGAACGCGCGGATGTTCCGCCCCTCGCGGCCGATGATCCTCCCCTTCATCTCGTCACTCTGGATGTTCAGCACGCTCACGGTGGTCTCCACGGAATGGTCGGCGGCGGTCCGCTGGATCGCCTGCACGACGAGTTTTTGAGCCTCCCGCTTCGCCTCGTCGCGCGACTTGTCCCTGATGTCCTTCAGCATGTGGGCAGCTTCGCTGCGCGCCTCGTTCGCGAGGTTCTCCATCAGGATCCGCTTCGCCTCGTCGTGCGAGAGGCCCGAGGCACGCTCCAAGCGAATGTTCTCGTCCTGGATCAGCCGTTCAAGCTCAGACTGGCGGGCGTCTAGTCCCTTCGACTGCTCGTCCAGGTTCCTCTTGAGGATCCCCTGTTCCCTCTCTTTCTTCCCCAGGAGCTCGACCTTCCGGTCGATGTTCTCTTCGCGGACCTCTATCGCCTTCTCCTGGGCCTGAAGCTTCGCTTTCTTGCTCTGGACGTCGCCGTCAAATTCCTTCTTCTTCTGGTACCATTCGTCCTTGACTTCGAGCAGCTTCTCGCGTTTGAGTGTCTCCGCCTCCTTTTCGCCGTCGGCCACGACCTTCCTGGCCTGCTCTCTGGCGGAGGAGATTCTGTTCTGCCCCGACCGGGAGTTCAGATACCAACCGATGAAGACGCTGATGCCGCAGAAAAGCAGCACAATGGGGATGACGATCTCAAAAGACATACAGCCTCCGCATTCTCAGTGGCCGCGGATAAAAAAAAATCCGCACACGTCAATCGTCTCAAAGAAAAGGCACTTATGAAAGAACCCTTCCAACACAGTGGGTGCTCGCCTGAACGTCTTTTACTTCCACCCTCTCGCTCGTCCCGCGGTTAGCGGGAGGTCATCGCAAGAATCCTGCCAAGGCAGGATGAGGCATGTAATCGACGCCCACGAGTCGGGCTCCCATTATAAAAATGTTGGTTCTTTATAATGTGTGTGAGACGACTGACGGTGCGGAAATTTCCGAACCCGTCAGGGACCGAGATGCAAAGAACGGCAACCGAATAGGGGGAACTCACACGTCCCGGAGCGCATTATCCAGGTAGTGCGTGACCTTGCCAAGTTCCCCGTCAATAAGAGCAGTCATGCTGCGGACTTTTTCCCGCTCCTTGAAGAGATCTTCTGTGATGTTCAACGCCGAAAGTACCGCCACGGTGAGCGTTGGTTGCTCGGGAAGCTTGGCGTGGATGGTGTTGATCATTTCGTCCACGTACGTCGCCACCTTGCGCGTGAAATCCTCGCTCTCTCCCCTGAGAGGGTACTCCGAACCAAATATCCGTACCTTGATGCTCTTCTTGTCGGTCGTCATCTGCCGTGTTTCGTGACTCATCCTGGTCTTCGTTCCGTCCCACACACACCGGACGCGCGGGTTCTCCCGCTAGAGGTACGCGTCCAGCTTCGCGATCAACTCCTTTACCTTCGCCGCGAGCAGATCGCGATCTCCTCCGGCGATACTCATCCCCGCCTCCTGTTCATGTTCTGCAGTCTGTTTCCTGAATTGCGCCGATTCTGCGCGCATCTGCTGGAGCTCGCGCTCCAGACGGGCGACAAGCGTTTGCAGGGCCTGTCGTTCCTGGCGCAGGCCGGCGATCATCTCGGCAGCCCGGCGAGCGCTCTCCCACAATGCCTTGAAGCTGCCGTCAACGGATTTCACGTCTCCCGCAGGGAGTGTGCTCTCGTCGACGGTTTGAGGATCCACGCTGCTGCTCACATGTGACCCCGGATCGTTAGCGCATGCTTCGCAACGCGGCGCCGTGGGCTTTTTCGACGCCCGAGACAACGCGACCGACCGCCGATTCAATTTCAGCGTCCGTCAGCGTCTTTTCGAGCGACATAAACTCCAGCGCAAAGGCGACGCTTTTTTTTCCTCTCGGGAGCTGTTCTCCTTCGTAGACATCGAACAACTCCACCGACTGGAGGAGTTCGCCCGCCGATTCCCGGATAGTTCTCTCCAGGTGCTCCGCCGGGATTCCCGCGTCGACCGTGAATGCCACGTCCCGCTTGACCTTCGGGTAACGGGGAAGTGAGACGAACACTCTCGGTGCATCTCGACGCAGGTCCTCCACTCCGATTTCAGCGACGAACACAGGTCGCTCCAGGCCGAAATCCTTGAGAGCCTCCTTCGTCAGTGTGCCAAGATAACCCGCGTAACTTCCTTGAATTTCAATGGCTAGCGTGTTATCAGTTAAACCTTTGCTGGTAGAATAAGAAATAAACCGACTTTTGTCAAGCGCAAACTTGGCGAGGAGGAATTCGATATCTCCCTTTAAATCAAAGAGATCGACCTCTCTGCTGCGACGGCTCCAATGGACAGGCCCGGAACTCCCTGTTATCACAAGACAAAGCCTCTCCTGTTCGAGAAAATTCTCAACGAGTTTAGGGGCCGGAGAATCATCAACCCGGAAAACGTGCCCGATCTCAAAAAGCCTCAGGTCGAAATTGCCGGCATTCTGGTTCCGGACAGCCGCTTCCAGGAGCCCCGGAACGATGCTTGTCCTGAGCGCCACCATGTCCTGATTCTGCGGGTTCAGTATGCGGACGGGTGAGCCCCCTCCCAGGGACGCCCTGCTCCACTGCTGCATGGAATTGGTTATCGCCTCCTGAAACCCCCTTCCGACCATTGTTTCCCGGAGGAGGTCCGTCAGCGAGGAAGTGGGGAACGGTTGCCTGTAGCTGACCGTGGGGGTCGAACGGGACTCGATGCGATCGTACCCGTGGACGCGCGCCACTTCCTCAATGAGATCGATCTCGCGCTCCACGTCGACGCGGAACGACGGAACGCGGAACCTCAGGGCATCGCCTTTCTCGCCCGACTGTACCATCCCGATCAGCGCGAGGTGGCGGACGATCTCCGGTTTTTTCAAACGCGTTCCGAGGAGATCGTTCACCCTCCTGACACGGAGAGGAACCGTGCGCTCCCGGATTTTCTGAGCGTGCACGTCGAGGATTCCCTTGAGGAGCGTCCCTCCTCCCATCTCCAGGACGAGCTGCGCCGTCCGGTCGAGTGCGAAGCGGACCCCGTTCGGGTCCGCGCCCCGTTCAAATCTCTGGGAGGCATCGGTACTGATCCCGAGCGCCCTCGCGGTTCTGCGGATGCTCGAAGGTTTCCAGTACGCCGCCTCAATCACGATATCGACGGTGTCGTCGCTGATTTCCGAATTGGCGCCCCCCATGATTCCCGCGATCGAAACCTCCCGCTCCGCATCGCAGACCATGACAGCCCCCTCAGGCAGGGAATGCGGTCTTCCATCCAGTGTCGTGAACGGTGTGCCCCCCCTCGCGCCCCGAACGACGATCCGCCCTCCCCGGAGAAGGGCGTGATCAAATGCATGCAACGGGTGACCGCATTCGTACATCACGTAATTGGTGATGTCGACGACGTTATTGCGCGGCCTCAGTCCCACGTTGCGCATCGCGTTTTGCAGCCATCGGGGGGAAGGGCCGATCTTGACACCCCGGATCATCCGGGCCGCGAATCTCGGGCAGCTCTCGCCGTCCTCCACCGTGATGGACAGGCGTGTGCCGATCGGCTCTTTGGTTTCCTTCAGCGTCACGCGCGGAAGACGCGGAAGCGTACCGGTAAGCACCGCGATCTCCCGCGCAACCCCCATGTGGCTCAGCCAGTCTGGGCGGTTCGGCGTGATCTCCAGGTCGAACGCAACGTCGTCGAGTCCGAAGTAGGCCGCGAGGGATTCACCCGGTTTCGCATCACGGTCGAGCACCATTATTCCCGCGGAGTCCTTCCCCATGTCGAGTTCGTACTCGGAACAGATCATCCCGGAGGATTCCACCCCCCGGATTCCCGCGCGTGAGAGGACAAAGGGCGTTCCTGCCGGATCATGCTGGTTCCTGGGGACTGTCGCACCGACGAGGCCGACGGGAACCTTCTGACCCGGGGCCACATTCGGTCCGCCGCAGACAACCTGCAGAGTCTCCCTGCCGATCCCGACGGTGCAGACGGACAGCCTGTCGGCCCGGGGATGTTTCTCTTTTATCAGGACCTCACCAACCACGAACCCGTTATAGCGCGCGTCGAGTCTCTGGACGCTCTCAAATTCGAGGCCCAGCATCGTCAGTCGTTCGGCCAGATCGTGAGGTTCGATCGAGAAGTCGATATACTGCTTCAGCCACCGTTCGAGGATTCTCATTGTCAGAACTGATTGAGGAAACGTACGTCATTGTCGAAAAAGAGCCTTATGTCGTCAATGCCGTGCCGGAGCATGGCGACCCGGTCTATTCCCATTCCGAAAGCGTATCCGGTGAACACCTCCGGGTCGTACCCGACGGAGCGGAACACATTCGGGTCCACCATCCCGCACCCCAGGATCTCGAGCCACCCGCTCTGTTTGCAGAGGCGGCACCCTTTCCCACCGCAGATGAAACAACCGATATAGATGTCGGCGCTCGGCTCCGTGAAGGGGAAGAATGTCGGGCGGAACCGGAATTTCAGGCCCGGACCGTAGTAGCGGGTGATGAACTCCATCAGGGTCCCCTTCAGATCGCCGAACGTCACCCCCCGGTCCACGCAGAGCCCTTCCACCTGATGGAACATGCAGTAGCTCCGCGCACTGATCGCCTCGTTGCGGTACACTCTCCCGGGCATGATCACCCGGAGCGGGGGTGCGTGCTCTTCCATGACCCTGATCTGCACCGGCGATGTATGGGTCCGGAGGAGGGCCCGGGGACTGAGGAAGAATGTGTCCTGCATGTCGCGCGCCGGGTGGTCCGGCGGGAAATTCAGGGCTTCGAAATTGTGGTAGTCGTCCTCGATTTCCGGGCCGTCGGCGATGCCGAACCCCATCGAGACGAAAATCGCTTTGATCTCGTCGAGCGTCTGGGTCAGAGGGTGTTGTGTCCCGATGAAACCGCGACGGCCGGGGAGCGTGAGATCAGGCGCAGGCGACGGGGATGTGCCGGTCCCGCCGAGAGCGACCGACTTTTCGTCGTGCATCTGTTGCACCGCCGCACGGAGCTCGTTCAGCAGCTTGCCGAGTGCCGGTCTGTCCCCGGCGGGGACTGTCTTGAGGCGGTCGAAGAACGCCGCGATCGCCCCTTTCCGGGCGAGGTACGTGACGCGGAATTCATCGAGGCCGCGGGCGTCCGTTACGGCGCGAATCGCGTTTTCCGCCTCTGCGCGCAGCGAGGATAATTCGGAGTGCATGGGGAGTGCCGGAAAAAGGAGATCCCATCCCCGGAGGGGCGGCATAACGTCGCCCGCTCCGTGAATGGGAAGACGTTGATTGGATCATGCGAGGGCGAACTTTACCACCTCGGCAAATGCTTCGGGGTTGCTCACTGCCAGATCCGCGAGGATCTTGCGGTTGATGTCGACCTCTTTCCTGTCCAGTCCGGCGATGAGCCGGGAATAGGTTGTGCCGTGCAGCCGGGCCGCCGCGTTGATGCGCGTGATCCAGAGCTGCCGGAACGTCCGTTTCTTTGTCTTGCGATCGCGGTAGGCATACTGCAGCCCCTTGTCGATATGGTGCTTCGCGATCGTCAGGACTTTGCTTCTCGCACCCCAGTAGCCTTTCGCGTTCGCGAGTATGCGCTTGCGGCGGCGGTGGGAGGCAACTTTGTTCTGCGAACGAGGCATAGTTGCTCTTGTCCCTGATGTGAATATGGATAATCCGTACGTCTCCCCTTTGTAAGGAGACGCCGGCGTGGCTGTGCAGACTCAGACGTTCAGCATCATCTTTACCGCGGGGGTATCCTGCTTGGAGACATAATGACCCTTCCGCAGCTTGCGCTTCCGTTTGGTGGTCTTCGACGTCAGGATGTGACTCCGGTAGGCAGTCGCGCGCTTGACCTTCCCCGAGGCGGTAAGCCTGAAACGCTTTTTGGCGCTGCTCTTTGTCTTCATCTTCGGCATGGAACGATTCCCTTTCGTTATGCTTCCGCCGCTTTCTCTTCAGGCGTGGCGTCGGGTTTGGCGATTTTTTTCTTTTCCGGAGTGAGGATCATGATCATGCTCCTCCCCTCCATGTGAGCGGCCTGGTCGACTTTCGAAATGTCCGTGAGCTGCTGGACCAGCCTTGTGAGCAGCACCTCCCCTTTTTCCTTGTATGTGATCTCGCGCCCCTTGAACACCACCGTGGCCTTCACCTTGTGCCCATCGCCCAGGAAGCGGCGGGCGTGCCGCACCTTGAACTCGAAATCGTGCACATCGGTATTCGGGTGGAAACGGAGCTCTTTCAGCAGCGAGACGTGCTGGTGCTTCTTCTGGATCTTGTCCTTCTTCGCCAGCTCGTACTTGAACTTGCCGAAATTGATGATCTTGCAGACCGGCGGAACTGCCGTCGGCACAATTTCGACGAGATCGGCGTCCCGTTCCTTCGCCAGCGCAATGGCGGCCGCCGGTGTCATGACGCCCAGCTGTCCGCCGTGTTGGTCGATCACGCGTACTTCAGGGACGCGGATCTCATCGTTGATGCGAGCCCGTTTTTCTTTGCTAATGGATCTGCCTCCTAGGTGGTGAGTCCTTTGCCTGCGATTTCATTTTTCAATTTGAGGATGACCTCCGCACGCGGCATGGGGCCGAGGTCGCCTTTCTTGTGCTGCCGGACGGCCACGGTATCCGCGCCCCGTTCCTTCTCGCCGACAACGAGCATGTACGGCGCTTTGCGCACCTCCCACTCCCTGATTTTGTAGCCGATCTTCTCGTTCCTGTCGTCGAGCTCCGCCCGTACGCCGCCCGCCTTTAAATCTTCGTGAACTTTTTTGGCATAATCAAGCGATGCGTCGGTGATGGGAAGTACCGCACATTGCACGGGTGCAAGCCAGAGCGGAAATTCGCCCGCATAATGCTCGATAAGGACGCCGATAAACCTCTCCATGGAACCGAACGGGGCGCGATGGATGATGACGGGCCGGTGTTTCGCCCCGTCGCTGCCGGTGTACTCCAGGTTGAACCGTTCCGGCATGACGTGATCGACCTGCACTGTTCCAAGCTGCCAGGTCCTTCGCAGGGCATCGAGAACCATGAAATCGATCTTGGGCCCGTAAAACGCCGCCTCGCCTATGCCGATGAAATAGTCGAGCTTCATGGCGTCGGCGGCCTCTTTGATCTCACGCTCCCCCTGCTCCCATTGTTCGTCGGTGCCGCTGTACTTCTCCGTGTTCTTCGGATCGCGGAACGACAGGCGGGTCTTGAAGTCCTTGAACCCGAGAGTGCTGAACACGAGCTGGATGAGATCGATAACGTCGCACAGTTCGTCCTTCAACTGGTCCTGCCGGACGTACATGTGGGAGTCATCCACGGTGAACGACCGCACCCGGGTGAGTCCGTTCAACTCTCCCGATTGCTCGTAACGGTATACCGTCCCGAATTCCGCCAGCCTGAGCGGGAGTTCGCGGTAGCTCCGGGGCTTGGCCAGGTATATCTGGTGGTGGTGCGGGCAGTTCATCGGCTTCAGGAGATACTGCTCGTCCTCCATCTGAATCGGCGGGAACTGGCTCTCCTTGTAGTACGGGTAATGACCGCTCGTTTTGTACAGGTTGAGATTGCCGATATGCGGTGTGATGACCGGCTGGTACCCTCGTTTGCGCTGTTCCTCCTTGAGGAACGACTCGAGAGTCTCGCGAAGGATGGTCCCCTTCGGGAGCCAGATCGGCAGTCCCCCCCCCACCTTCGGTGTCAGGAGGAACAGCTCCATTTCCTGACCGATCTTCCGGTGGTCCCGCTTCTTCGCCTCCTCCAGGCGTCGGAGATGCTCCTCCAGCTCGTTCTGCGACGGAAATGTGACGCCGTAGATCCGTTGGAGCATCTTGTTTTTCTCGTTTCCGCGCCAGTAGGCGCCTGCCACGCTCAGCAGTTTGACCGCCTTGATCAAACCGGTCGACGGGATGTGCGGACCGGAGCACAGATCGGTGAAGTTCCCCTGGTGGTAGAATGTGATCTCTTCCCCTTTCAAACCGTCGAGCAGCTCCAGTTTGTACTGGTCCCCCTTCGTCCTGAAGTAGGCAACGGCGTCTTCCCACGGCTTCACTTCCCGCCGGTACGGGACATCCCGCCCGGAGAGCTCGCCCATCTTCTTCTCGATGCGTGCCAAATCGTCCGCGGTGAGGGAGTGGTCCCCCATGTCGATATCGTAGTAAAATCCTGTCTCGATGGCCGGGCCGATACCGAACTTCGTTCCGGGGAAGAGCGACTCCACCGCCTCCGCCATCAGGTGTGCCGAGCTGTGCCAGTAGGTCCTCTTCGCCTCGTCGTCCTTCCATGTGTGTATCCGGATGGACGCATCCCCCGGAATCGGCCTGAAGAGATCCCACACTTTGCCGTCCACGGAGATCGCAAGAGCGTCCCGGGCCAGGCCCCGCCCGATCGCCGCGGCGACCTCCATGCCGGTCACGCCACGGGGGAATTCCCTCCTGGAGCTGTCCGGCAGGGTTATGTTTATCTTGTCCATGTCTTCGACACAACAAAAAAAAACGGAGCAGGCTCCGCTTCGTGTGATCTTCACTGTGGGCGATACAGGAGTTGAACCTGTGACCTCTACCATGTCAAGGTAGCGCTCTAACCAACTGAGCTAACCGCCCGTCCCAATTTCGCGCCCCGCACAATCACCGGCCTGAATCGTACCGAGGGCCGGACTTGAACCGGCACGGACCTTGCGGCCCTCAGGATTTTAAGTCCTGTGCGTCTACCAATTTCGCCACCCCGGCCCTGTTTTCCGGTATTCCTGAACGGATTCCGGCCGGCACCGGCTTGCCGTCCAAAACCGCGGTGCTGCATGGGTTAACGTAGGTGGAACATGGTACGAATTCGGGGAAAAAGATGCAAGGACAATTCAGGGGTGGGATTTGAGGCGACGACCGGATTCGAACCGGTGCATAAAGGTTTTGCAGACCTCTCCCTTACCACTTGGGTACGTCGCCGTAAAGGCTGGCTCTTACGGGATCGCCTACCCCGTATAAAAAAGCCCCGCCACCTGGTGGGATTGGGGGCGGCGGGGCCACTTTAAAGCGAAGTGTGTTTACAGAGACGTTCGGTGCGATTACCGACCATCCCCTGCCCCGAAGGGCAGAGCGGGAAACGGGATTCGAACCCGCGACATCAACCTTGGCAAGGTTGCGCTCTACCAACTGAGCTATTCCCGCATTGGCAGCA